>Ga0307432_1000639_pt1 | contig 25224 bp, 25 predicted proteins | sample SalMarWE160150MG_FD_202158 | JGI IMG/M metagenome (GOLD analysis project Ga0307432, IMG submission 202158) | Salt marsh sediment microbial communities from the Plum Island Ecosystem LTER, Massachusetts, United States - WE1603-150 | ecosystem: Environmental > Aquatic > Marine > Intertidal zone >...
GCCGGGAGACTCGCTCCGCATCCCGCCGGTTTCCGGCGTACTCGTGACCGTAAAAAGCGGCGACACGCTCTTGGCGCTCGCGAACACGTACGGCTCGGATGTCGAAGAAATCGCCGAAGCGAACCGCCTGAACAAAGAACAGCCCCTTCCAACCGGAGCGGAAATCGTTCTTCCGGGCGGAAGCCCTCCGTACACGCCGCCAAAACAGAGTTCGTATTCATCTCCAACGAATCAAGCAAACACGTTCGTAACCAAACCGCCTGATGCGAGCCCCGCCGCAGCACAGGGAAAGCTCTTGTGGCCCACGAGCGGACGGGTGATCACGCAATACTACGGATGGAGCCATACGGGTCTTGATATTGACGGCGACTATTCCTCCCCGCTCTATGCGGCGCATGACGGTACCGTAACCACAGCCGGCTGGAACAGCGGAGGCTATGGACTGCAAGTCGTTGTAACGGGAAGCGGCGTCATGACGCGCTATGCACATGCATCAAAAATTTTCGTGAAAAACGGCGACAAGGTGAAGAAGGGTCAGGTCATTGCCATGATGGGCACAACCGGACGCTCAACCGGTACGCACTTGCACTTCGAAGTCTACATCAACGGACGGCGCGTGAATCCGCTCGCGTATATCCGCTAAAGAAGGATTGAAGCATAAAACCAAACGCCAGATGCCCTTAGGGGCTTTTTGGCTATCGGCTTTTGGCTTTTCCGCTCCCAGCGTTGACGATTAGCGATAATTCCTGTACGATCGCAAAACTTCATATGAATCAGCCAACGATTGAAAAACTCAGCGGTTCCAAAGTAAAACTCCAGTTTACGGTAACGCCGGAAGAGGCGCAGCCGTATATCGACGAGGCCGTAAAAGCACTGAGTGCATCAAAGCCCATTGCCGGCTTTCGACCGGGGAAAGCTCCGTACGCAGAGGTCATCAAAGCGTTTGGCGAGATGACGATTTGGGAAAGCGCCCTCGAACGCATCGTTCGCGCCAGCTACATGCGCGCCATTTTGGATCATGATCTGGATACGGTCGGGTCTCCGGAAATTCAGGTTGATAAACTCACGCCGGGCGCCGATATTCAATTCACGGTTACGGCTCCCATTGCGCCAACGGTTGAAAAAATAGCAGACTATGAAAAGGAACGGGTTGATTTCCAATCTCGTACCATCGAGGAGAAGGAGATTGACGCCGCCCTGAGCGACCTCCAAAAAATGCAGCGCAAAGAAGTCGCTTCGACGGAACCGGCAACGAAGGAGGATCTCGTTGTTATTGATTTGGACATGAAGCGCGATCACGTGGCACTCGAAGACGGAGCGGCGAAAGGATACCGCGTGTACCTGGCCGAAGAGCACTACATCCCCGGATTTGCTGAAAAACTCATAGGGATCAAAGAGGGCGAGGAGCGTACGTTTACGCTCCCCTTTCCGGAAGGACACTTTCAGAAACACTTGGCCGGGAAGGATGTAGACTTCACGGTCAAAGCCGCGCAGATCTATAAACTCGAATTTCCCGCACGGGATGATGCATTCGCCAAGTCATTGGGCCAGGAGAACATGGGAGCGCTCCGGAACATCATTAAAGAAAATCTGTCGCTGGAGGAAGAAGCGCGTTCAAAAGAAAAGTCCGAGATCAAACTGCTCGAAGAGCTCGTTGATGAGACGACCTTCAGTGAAATTCCCGAACTCCTGATCAACGAAGAGGTGCGAAAGATGCTCAATGAGCTCGAGCACACGATTACGGAACGGGGAATGAAGTTTGAAGAGTACTTGATGAGCATTAAAAAAACCATGGATGAGCTCCGATTGGAATTCGTGCCGCAGGCCATGCGGCGGATTCGCGCGGCAACGCTCATTAAAGAGATTGCGAAGCGCGAAAAAACGGCCGTGACCGACGCGGAAGTCGATATGGAGGTTGACCACATCCTTCAGGGTATTCCGGAAAAAGATACGGAAACGCGCGAACGCGTGATCTCTCCGGAGTACCGCGAGTATCTGGCCATCATGATGCGGAACCAGAAGGCGATTGTGCTCCTGCGCGAAAAGGGGATCAAGAACTACCCGAAACGGGAAGAGTCATCGGAGCATGAACCCGTGCACGGTCCGGACTGCGATCACGAACACGATGACTAAATATTAAATCTCGAAATCCGAATATCGAAAAGATTGTAACGGTTGATAGGCGCCTCAATGGCGCCTTTTCGATACCTCGTTTTCGTTCGCGATGTTCGACATTCGATATTATGACTTCCATGTTATCATCTCCCCATGCAGCATCTCATCAATAAGCGGCGTCAGAAGCGCTGGCTCTCCATCGCGCGCATGGCCGTTGCGGCAGGGGAAAAAGAAGCTCTACGCCTCTATGACGTGAACCACGCGTCGAAGTACGGCTATAAGGAGCATAAGGAAATCGTGACCCTCGCGGACAAGGCCGTGAATGCGGTTGTCATCAATGTCCTGAAGAAACTCACGCCGACGATTCCGATCTGCTCGGAGGAAGGCGCGGACATTTCACGAACCGATCTCGGCAAGACGGATCTCGCCTGGGTGCTTGATCCGATTGACGGCACCACGAACTTCGCGGCGCGCTTGCCGCTCTGGGGTATCTCGCTCGCGCTCATGCGCCGCGGGGAACCGATCGTTGGCTTCATCTCCCTTCCTCCGCTCAAACACCGCTACCACGCCGTCAAAGGCGGTGGAGCGTGGTTTAAAAAAGACCGGCTTCACGCGTCGGAGACGAAGAAGCTCGGAGAAAGCCTCGGCCTCCTGTGCTACGGTTACGAAAAAGCCGATATGGACCGCGGGCTTCGTGCAGTCGCGCGCGTGACAAAAGAGGTCCGGTCCGTGCGGCGTATGGGCGCGGCCGTGATCGAAGCTGCCTGGGTTGCGAGCGGACGCGCGGACTTTTCCGTGCTCCACGGCGCAAAGCCCTGGGACGTGGCCGCGGGCGTACTCCTCGTGACCGAAGCCGGGGGCAAGGTCGTGAACCTACAAGGGAAGAACTGGACCGTTAAGGATCAGAATCTCATTTTAACAACGCCGAGGCTGCTTCCGTCGATTTTGAAATGCTTGAAGTAGGTTGCAGGGAGTAGGTTGTACTCCTCCGTGAGGAAACATATCCATACAAGCAACAACTCGGATTTAATGGTTGAATTGCTCCATGGTTCCATTGCTCCATTGTTACGCTTCCTGTTGTTCGTGAGACACCAATGGAACAATGAAACAATGGAACCATCACTGTAACATTCCATCTCATGAAAAAGCTCCTCATCACCGTCCGCGTCCAGCCCAATGCCAAATCGTCCGAGATCGTCGGATGTGTTGACGGCGTGTGGAAGATCAAATTGAAAGCACCAGCGATCGAGGGAAGAGCGAATGAGGAATTGATCAAATTTCTTGCGAAGAAGATCGGCATCGCGAAGAGCGAGATCGAGATCGTGAAGGGAAAAACGTCGAGGATGAAAGTTTTAAAATTACCCGATTCAGCATTAATGAATTAGTTTGCATCAAAAAGGGGCGCGATGAATCTACGATTTTACCTCACGGGATCATCTCCTCCGTCTGTCCACGGATTGCAGCGCAGGATTCTCCACGCGGCCATGAGGCCGCCTTTTAATACGCCGTACCTGCCGATGGCCTGATGTCCGTACTCGCTGCATGTGGGGTGGAAGCGGCATACGGGGTGCCGGAAAAGACGCGACGCCCATCCGTGGTCCGGAGACAGGGTATGCTGGTAAACGGCGATGAGGATCTGAACGAAGCGCCGCGGTAGGTGGAGGATGGTGCGGATCATACGCATTGTCTCATTGCTCTATTGTTTCATTGTCGCGAAACATCCTGCATAAACCATCTTTAACTTAACCATGGAGCAATGGGACAATGAAACAATTTTTATTGCGCCCTCTTTCCCGGCGGCCTGGGCGCTCCAATCTGCTTGGAATAGGCGATCACGCCCTTCCTGCTCTTTGGGGGCTTGGGACGTCTCACGAACGGTTTTTCGAGCTCTCCGGGCATCTTCTCGATGAGGTGGAGCATGGACTCCTTAAGCTCCTTGGCCTTGGCCGGAAGGATCTCTTTACGAGCCACGAAACTCATATCGTATCCGGGCGGAACAACATCCAGGTGCGGACGGATCGCTTCGCGCATGCGCCGTCGGATGCGGTTCCGTTCCACGGCTCGCTTAAACATTTTTCCGGATGCCACAAAGCCGATCTTCGATGGATCGGATCCGCTCTTCCTGACACGAAGGGTGCAAAACGGACCATAAAGCGGCCGCCCTTTTACAGACAGCCGCGCAAAGTCTTGCTCGTGTCGAAGCCTGGATGCTTTTGGCAACATGCTTCAATGATAGGCTATTACCGCGCTTTTTTCACTGCGATGGCTTTTCGGCCCTTCGCTCGCCTTCGTGAAAGCACCTTTGTTCCACCCTTCGTGCTCATGCGGGCACGAAATCCATGGGTCTTGGCTCGATGGCGCTTTTTCGGCTGGAACGTTCTTTTAGGCATATTCGTACAGGGGATAATGCCACGGAAAGGCTCTCATGGCAATAGTATGGCTCGTTTGTCGTTTATCGTTTGTCGTGAATGGAAAGGTTGGGTGCAATGCCTCGACGTACGATTATTAACAAACGACAAACGAACGTAACTTACCCCCAGTCACTCCACAGATTTGACGAGTGCTTGCGCGACTGTTGATATCTATAGGATCAGTTGCACAATCTGCGTCTTGAAATCAAATGGAATGTCTCCGACCTGGCATTTCAACAAAGGACATCTAGCGGTTAACATTCGGCCTCCATAAATCCAACTTTCCGGCCAAATACCAAACGCCGATCCCATCAATCCGTCCGCAACAGACGCCTCGCATTCACCTACCATTGTTATCCTCGCCTAATTTTCTTTCACCTCTCATCCTATGGACCTTCAAGTCATATGGCTTGCCACTCTGGGCGAGCTCGAGCTCACACTCTCAAAGGCAAACTTCACAACATGGTTCCGAAATACCTGCATATCCTCCTTCGACAACGGGAGGGCGGTCATTTCCGTTCCAAATACGTTTACCAAGGCATGGTTGGAAAAAAAATATCATGACTCCATCGTAAAGGCGCTGAAGCACGTTACATCCAATACGATTCGCGAAGCCGCCTACCGTGTGGAGATGCGGCCGACGATCGCCATGGAGCCGAGTCCCGATACCATGACGAGCGCCCCTTCGTTTCGGAATGAAGAGGCTCAACCGATGCCGGACGCTTCCGGATCGGAAGACGTCGGCCTGAATCCGAGATACCAATTTGACACGTTCATCGTGGGAAAGGGAAACGAGCTCGCGCATGCGGCGGCCCTCGCGGTCGCAACGACTCCGGGCGAAGCGTACAACCCCCTTTTCGTCTACGGCATTGCCGGCATCGGAAAAACGCATCTGCTCCAAGCGATCGGCCATCACGTGGCAAAAACGCGAAGCGACGCCGTGGTCTGCTACATCACCTGCGAACGCTTTACGAATGAGTTTATCCAAGCCGTGCGGGGCGGAAGGATTAATGAATTCAAGGATCGCTACAGGAACGTCGACGTCCTCCTGGTTGATGACATCCAGTTCATATCGGGGAAACAGGGAACGCAGGAGGAATTTTTCCATACGTTTAACGCACTCCACCAACTCAACAAGCAGATCGTCCTTTCGAGCGACCGGTCCCCGAAAGACATCCAATCGCTTGAAAATCGCCTGCTCTCCCGTTTTGAATGGGGAATGATTACGGATATCTCAAACCCGGACTTCGAAACGAGGATCGCCATTCTGGAGTCCAAGTGCGCGCAAAAGAGCTATCCGTTGAGTCCGGAGATTCTCCGTACAATTGCCGGAACGGTGAAATCGAACGTCCGCGAGCTTGAAGGCGCCCTGAATAAAATCATCGCCTACCACCAATTTAAAAACATCCAGCCCACCATGGAGACTGTCCAAACGCTCCTCCAGAGCTTTGTCCCGACCGTCCCAAAGCGAAATATCACTCCGCGGAGGCTCCTTGAAATCGTCGTGGTCTATTTCGACATCTCCATGGATGACATTCTCGGAAAAAGCAGGGAGCGAAGACTGGCCTTCCCGCGGCAAATCGCCATGTACCTCCTTCGAGAAGATGCGAAGTGCTCCTATCCGGCGATCGGAGCCCAAGTGGGAGACCGGGATCACACGACGGCCATGCATGCCTGTAATAAAATAGCGGAACTCTTGAAAAAGGACGAACAGCTTAAACAGGATATCATTCTCATCCGAGAGAAGGTGTACAGCGATAAATCCTAACATTCCATCTCCACAGCCCATCTTCATAACACCTGTGGATGATGTGGACATGTGAGGATTCGTTTCTTCGGCCATCTACTCATCCCCGATCAGGCACCCGTCTACTAACAGCACCCGTGTATAACTATCAACCTAAAAACGCACGCTGATATAGGTTTCTCAATTCTTTCCCCATCATCCACACCCCCTACTACTACTCCTAATTTATATATTAATAATTATAGTCTTATGAAATTCGTGTGCACGCAGGAAAATCTCATTCAGGGGCTATCCATCGTAAGTCATATTACGGGAAAGAGCATTAATCTCCCCGTTCTTGGAAATGTTCTTCTTAAAACGGAAGGAGGGAATGTAAAATTATCAGCAACGAATTTGGAACTCGCGGTGAGCACGCTCGTACGTGGAAAAGTTGAGGTGGAAGGAGAATACACGGTTCCGGCAAAACTCTTTCAGGATTTTATTTCCCTCCTTCCTCAGGGAAAAGTGGAATTGGAATTAAATGAAGACGGTCTTCATGTTACAGCGGAGGGTCAGGAGACAACGATTCGAGGCCTTCCGGCGCAGGAATTTCCCCTCATTCCGAAACTCGCGAAGTCTGAAGGAATAACGTTTTCTTTAATGGATTTGAAGCGCACGATCGGTCAGGTGGCCTTCGCCGTTTCCATCTCGGAATCTCGTCCGGAGCTCTCCGGTGTCGCGTGCTGGTTTGGTGGATCGGTTGGAAAGGGATCCGTCGCTTTTGTGGCAACGGACAGCTATCGACTGGCTGAACGCGTGTTGGCCGCGATGAAAGGATCAATGGAATCAAAAATCATCGTTCCTTCCCGAACCGTCCTTGAAGTGAGCCGCATTCTTTCCTCCTATAAGGATGAGCTGGGTGTTCCGGAGGAGGTTGAATGGGTCATGACGGAGAATCAACTCGTGGTAACGTTTGGAAATACGGAGCTCGTATCCCGCCTCATCGAAGGATCATTCCCGGACTACCAACAGATCATCCCCGAGCAGTTTGGCACCACCGCGATTTTGGATCGATCGGAATTCCAAAAAGCCGTGAAGGCCGCATCCCTCTTCTCGCGTCAGGGGCTCTATGACGTCCACCTTGCCGTGAAGCCGGCCGAAGGCACCATTGAGGTGTTCTCGGCTGATCAGGGCACAGGGAAGACGTCCACGGCCCTCCAGGTGGACCTTACGGGCAATGAGACGAGCTTGGTTGTGAACTTTAAATATTTGAGTGATGGATTGGCCGCGATCACCACGCCAAAGGTTAAACTCCTATTCAACGACTCTATGAGTCCCATGCTCGTTCTCCCGGAAGGCGGGGATGAGAAGTATCGGTACCTCGTGATGCCTATCAGGCAGTAGGGCGAGCCGTTAGCTAAAAAACTAATGGCCATTAGCTTTTAGCCACTAGCTTTTAGAGCTCGTTTTCAAGTCATGAATTAAATAAAAGTCCCAGAAGTAACAAAAGCTAATCGTTAAGAGCCGTTCTATGTCACAATCTTATAGAGATTTACTCGTTTGGAAAAAATCGTTCCATTTAGTTATTGAAATCTATAAATTAACGGAAAAATTTCCCAAAGAAGAACGTTATGGTCTCACATCCCAAATTCGAAGAGCGGCTGTGTCGATCCCGTCAAATATTGCTGAAGGGAGATACCGGGGAAGCATGAAAGAGTTTCAGCATTTTCTTCGAATCGCATTTGGTTCGGGCGCTGAACTGGAAACACAATTGGAGATTGCAAAACATCTTCAGAAGACCAATCAGCTGGATTACACTCAAATCAATAATACTTTATCAGAAGTAATGAAGATGTTGAACGCTTTAATTAAAAAACTATCATCCAGCAGTGGAAACGAATAGCTAAAGGCTAAGAGCTAATGGCTCTCTTCCTCCTCTCCCTGCATCGGAAGGACCGTGATACTGATCGTATCTCCTTTGATTTTATCTCCCTGGTTCGTCGTCGCTTCCGCGTACAGGGAGTACACGCCGGAGCCGCGGAGGAATGACCAGTTGAATGGAACGGGATTCTCCTGCGGCTTGATGTTTGATCCGATCAACTTCGTCTCTCCCGTCGGCGTCTGGAGGTAGAGGTCTGCGCGGGAGATGTTGCTCAGATCGTTGATCTGGACTTCAACCGTTTTCGGGAAGTCGTTCATTGATATTTCGCTCCCGGGAGACGGATTTACGACTTGGAGAAAGAGCTCTTCGGGATCCGCGAGCAAGTTGATGGTGAGCGTTTCGGTTCCGGTATTCCCCACATCATCGCGCGCTTGGATGACGAGGTCGTGAAAGCCCTTGCCCAGCGCATTCGGAATCCTCGCCTGGATGTTCCATGAGCCTCCGCTCCCGCTGAAGGCCGCGCCCACCACGTAGCCGTTGATGAGCGCTTTTACGGACTGAACGCTTCGCGCGGCGGTCACCTCCGCTTTGATCTCGAATGAACGGGAGAGAATTTTATCTCGATTCGACGGTTCGTTGACGCGGATTTGAGGGGCGTTCTCTTTGGTGTGCGCGTCATCGTATTCGGTCGGCGGGGTTCCGGTTGCGTTCCATTCCTCTCTCTCCACCCAGGCCTGCACGGCCGCTTCCCAGTTGTTGAACTGGGGATCGCGCGCGGGGTTCGTCGGGACCGGGCCCAGCGGATTGTCTTTGTCCACGTAGTACAGAATGGAGTGGGCATCGTAGAACGTCCGTTCTTCGACGAACTCCTCCGGCGTGTATTCGGTCGCGAGTTTTCCCGAGATCGTATCAATCTTCACCTTGGTCTCAAACGCTTTGCCAACAAGGACGTCCTTCGTGGTTGTCATCGGGCCGGGCGAGGTGAATGATTCGGCTTCAGAGCCTTTCACGGCCTCGATCATGAAGGACTGCCAGATCGGAGCCGCGATCGTTGAGCCTCCGGCTCCGCGCTTCATTTCCGTGTTGTCGTTATTTCCAACCCAAACGCCCGTGACGAGGGACGGGGTGTAGCCAATGGTCCACGCATCGCGATAGTCGTTCGTCGTTCCCGTTTTTGCCGCCGCCTGGCGTCCCGGAAGCGTAAGGTAGTTCCCTGTTCCGAATACGTATGCGCGCGCATTGTTATCCGAGAGCACGTTTGAAGTGACGCGCGCGATCTGTTGATCGAAGACGCGCTTCCCGTCCTCGAGCTTCCATTCATCAATCGTCTCTCCTTTGGAGTCCTCCACCTTGAGGATGGCCGTCGTGGGCTGTTTTACGCCCTCGTTCGCGAATACGCCGAATGCCGCCGTATGCTCCAAGAGCTTCACCTCTCCTCCGCCCAAAACGAGCGCCAGGCCGAAGCGGCTCCGCTCGGCGAACGTGGTATAGCCGAGTTCTTCCGCGAGATCCAGTACGCGGCCCACGCCGACGAGATAGAGCATTTTAACGGCCGGAATGTTCAACGATCCCTGAAGCGCCATGCGGATGGATACGGGTCCACGTTCGTTAAAATCGTAGTTGTTCGGCGAGTAGTTGTTCGTATCCGTCCGAAATTGCGTCTTTACATCCCAGAGCGTGGTTTCCGGGGTGTAGCCCTTCATGAAGCCCGCGGTGTACACGACGGGCTTAAAGCTCGAACCCGGCTGCCGCGGACGAATCGCCACATTGACCTGGCCGTCATTCTCTTCGTCGAAGAAATCCTTCGAACCGACCATGGCCAAAATATGGCCGTCCTTCGGACCGATGGAAACGAGGGAGGCGTTGGAAAATCCATACTGCTCTCCGCGTTTTTCAACCCCGTTCCACACCGCCTCTTCCGCGGCCTGTTGAAGGCGCCAGTCCAGCGTGGTGATGACTTTAAGTCCGCCCGTTTCCACGGTGCGCTGGCCGAGCATCTCCACGAGTTCAGATCGTACGTACGTAACGAAGTGCGGAGCTTTGATGTTTCCGATACGGCGGGGAATGAGTTTTTCGAGCGTATCAATCCCCTTTGCCGTTTCCGCATCTTCCCGAGAAATAAATCCCTGTTCGGCCATCAGGTCCATGATGTAATGCTGGCGGCTTACGAGCATGTCTCGATTGTCCCCTCGTGAACCCATGCCGTACGGATTGTAGATATCCGTGGACTGAGGCATGGCCGCGAGCAATGCGGCCTCATCGAGGGTGAGCTCTTTGGCGGATTTTCCAAAATAGCCCTGGGCGGCGGATTCAACGCCGTAGAGGGTGGAGCCGTACGGAATCTCGTTCAAGTAGAGCTGAAGAATTTCATCCTTTGAGTACTTTCGTTCAATCTGAAGGGAGAGCAAGAGCTCCTTCAGTTTTCTCGTAACGGTCCGTTCATTCGTCAGGATGGCGTTCTTCACGAACTGCTGGGTGAGGGTGGACGTCCCCTGGACGCGCTGGCGCTTGATGGCGCTCGTCACGAATGCGCGAACGAGGCCTTTCCAGCTTACGCCGTGGTGCTTGTAAAAGTCCTTATCCTCCACGGCAACCGTGGCCTGCTTCATCACGTCCGGAATTTCGTTGATCGTAATGAGCGTGCGCTGTTCGTCCCCGTGGATTTCGTAGAGGAGGACTTCGCCGGTCCGATCGTAGATCTTTGTTGATTGCGCAATCTCCCTTTGAAGCAAAGCATTCGGATCCGGGAGATCCCGGCTCATCCACGCGAGGGCGAGCGTGAGCACGAAAAAGCCGATGAGCATGATCGCTCCCGCAAGAACCCCTCCGGTAATGAGCAGGGACTTCCAGCGCTCCCTCTTCTTTTCAGTTCCGCTCAGTGACGGGATCTTATCGCTCAACTTCAGGTGCTTGATAGGCATACGTATTATTTGATTGGGGTGAGACAGGAAATCGTTCTTAATGAGTAGTGTATCTCAGACGGGGGCATTTGGTTAACGGTCTTTTCGGCAACGTGCACCAACTTCCGTTTCACTTCTATTCAGACAAGCTTGCAATTCATCATTTTAAGCCAACTATTTGAAAAAAAGACACGATCCGACCCTCCTCCTCGCGTCCTTGACACCACTATTTACCGGACTGCGTCAACGTGGTGACATGTTGTCTCCTTCCGGCGAATTCGCCTTGGATCACCTTACAGAATAAAGGGAATTCGTACGAGTATTGAATATGAGGGGTGGAAACGCAAATCCTCAATGAAATATATATTATTTTGCTAAATTAAGCAAAATAATCAGGGAAAACCCTTGACAGGATTGCGAAAATATGTTAAGTTGTCTTTCCTTCGCTGTAAAAGCGATTGGACACACTTAACGAATATATGACTATTATTTCACGAATTTCAGATTATTCGATCGAACGGATCAAAACCGTTGCTTCATTGGGCCTTCTCGTGGCCATCACGCTCGTCTCATTGCCGCTTCAAACGGCGGATGCGGACGCGACCACGGAAGTATCCCCTCTTCTGAACGGATTCATGAAGAATGACGAGGGTTCGGAGTACCATTTTACCGTTCCGACGTACACGAAGGTTGAAGCGATTCGTACATATCGTTATGTGCCCATGACGGCCTATACGTCCCGTCCGGAAGAAACGGACTCCACGCCGTTCATTACGGCCGACGGTTCGCACGTGCGCGACGGAATCGTCGCCTGCAACTTCCTCCCGTTCGGCACGAAGGTGCGCATCCCGTCGCTCTTCGGGGACAAAGTCTTCGAGGTGCACGACCGCATGAACAAGCGCTACCCGTACAAGATGGACTTTTGGATGGAAGACCTCGGTGAAGCCCGTCAGTTCGGCGTGCGCTATGCTCACATCGAAATCGTTGAGACGGAAGAGGTGAACGGGTAATCGTTGAATATCGAATATCAAATGTCGAATATCGAAACGAGGCGCACTGCCTCGTTTCGTGCATGCGGCCGCATCTGTCCATCTGGACGAATGGATTTAAAGCCTATAATATCCAGTGTGCCGTCATGGTTTGCCATACATTCACGGCCAGGTAGCCAAGTGGTAAGGCAAGGGTCTGCAAAACCCTTATTCGCGGGTTCGATTCTCGCCCTGGCCTCCAGCAAAAATTCCGCTCAAAGCGGATTTTTGATTGTGAATTACGCATTACGCATTGCGGATTGTCTTTGGAATGCGAAAGCCGCCAACGAGCGTTGTTGGCGGCTAAAGCGAGTACATTACGGTTCCGGAACGGCGATGTCGAGTATCTGCTTCGCGAAACAAAGGAAATCTCGCAAATGGACGAGAGCATGGCGATATCCTTCCATCCACGACGAGAGCGTTACCGTGTTTGTTTGCGGCTGGTGGTTGTTGAACCGGAGTTCAACGGTTTCATCCGTGAAGAAAACGACATAGATGTTTGCCTGTTTACCTTCATGAATTCCGGCAACCACGAATCCGAATGCGAATAGTTTTGCTTTCGGTCGTTCGTCCAATTCTCGAAGGAGCACGCTGATGGACGTGTGGTCGCTTATGAGCGCTGTTTGCAGGAGTTTTTCCAACATCTCCAAACCGGGAATGGCACGTCGCAAGTTTTCGACGAAACGCAGATATTCTTGTGTTCCAGCCGTATTGGGATTCGGAAGCGCGGGGAGATCAGGCATGGACCGCTCCTTGTTGAGGTGCGAAGCAACGTAACCACGCGTTTTGTTGTCCGTCAAGGAGCTGTCAGATCCATCCGTGACGAAATTCGCAATCTGCGCTAGGCTTGGTGCCATGAAAGTGTTCGCGCACAGAGGCGTGGCTCTGCGCAGTGCGGATGAGAATTCGCTCGAAGCGTTTCGGAACGCCGTAGCCCAAGGCATCGACGGGATCGAGCTTGATATCCGCGTTACCAGGGATGGGAAGCCGGTAATCGTGCATGATGCAAACCTTCGCCGCCTCGCAGGGGATAATCGGAAAACCGAACAGGTTTCGCTCTCGGAGCTGCGGAAAATAACGCTCCGCCACGGATCATGCATTCCGACGCTGGATGAGGTGACGGCCTGCGTTCCGGCGCCCGTGATTATCGATTTTGAAGTGAAGGATGCGCGCGTGCTCGATCACGTCATTCGCAAGCTCAAAACGAGCAGAGGGTTGCGCGAGCGTTCGTTCATCTCATCATTCAATCGCCGGGTCATCGAACAGTCGGCGCGCGAGCTCCCGGATGTTCCGCGTCTCCTGCTGCTGCACCGCTGGCCGGTGCGCATCAAGCGCTTTATCCGCTGGGTTGAAGCGCATCATCCGTACGCCGTGGGGCAGAGCTATACGGCGCTCTCCGCGAACCGCATCGCATGGCTGAAGAAGAGCGGCCTCCGTGCGGCTACCTGGGAGCCGTACAGTCTGCGGAGCAACAAGCGGCGCGCGCGCAGAATTCGAAATTTGGGAATCGATATCGCCATCGTGAATAAACCCAACCTTTACAGGTAAGGAACGAGAAACAAAAGATAAGATACAAACATATCTTTCCAAGGTTCGTACTTGAATGAAGGGGGCTTGAAGATTGAATATTGGAATTTCTTTGTATCTCGGGATATGTACCTTGCTTCTCATCACCGCTTTGTAATTTATCCCGTTATGCTACCATCTTGTCATGCCTCAACATCGTCCAAAACTCATTCTGCTTGATGCGAACGCCCTGCTCCACAGGGCGTGGCACGCGATCCCGCCGCTCAAAGCTCCGGATGGAACGCTGGTGAACGCCGTGTACGGCGTCGCATCCGTCGTTTTGAAGATCCTGAAGGAAGAGAAGCCGGATGTCTTTCTCGCATGTTGGGACACGAAGGCAAAGACGTTTCGGCACGAAGCCTACGAGGATTACAAAGGGACGCGCGTGGAGAAGGAACAGGAGCTCTATGACCAAATTCCCATCACCAAGGAGGTGCTGGACGCAATCGGCATTCCGTCATTTGCGAAGGACGGGTATGAGGCGGATGACCTCATCGGAACGCTGTCCGTCAAAGGAGCGGATAAGGGATACCACGTGCGCATCGTTACCGGAGACAGGGACGCGCTCCAGCTCATCACGCCGCAGGTTGACGTACTCACATTCAAGAAAGGCGTGAGCGTGACAAAGTTGTATACAAAGAAAGAGGTGGAAGAGGATTACGGCGTTCCACCGGAGCGGCTCGTCGACTGGAAAGCGATCAAGGGCGACCCGTCGGACAACATTCCGGGCATCGCCGGCATTGGAGACAAGGGCGCCACGGAGCTCCTTCAAAAATTCGGGACGCTCGAAGGCGTGATCAAGGCGGCGAAAGATGAGAAGGCGGATATCAAGGCGGGGGTGCGCAAGAAGATTCTTGATGGAGAAAAACAGGGACGCGAGGCGCTTAAACTCGTGGCCATCGATCTCGATGTTCCGCTGAAGAAGAAGATCGAAGACCTTCACGCAGAGCTCGATCGTGATGCGTTCATCGGGCTCGCGGGCGCGTATGGATTTCGATCACTGATTTCAAGACTGCCCGGATCAGGGAAGGAAGACCGGGCATCGGGCGTCGGGCGCGGGGCGCGGGGCGCGGGGAAAGGCTCAAAGGGATTTTTGAAACTAAAAGATGAGAGGGGCGCGGCGGTATTCATCGATGGACTGAAAGAGGAGGAGCGAATTGTCGTTGACGCCGTGGCCGGTCAGCAGGGATCGCTCTTCGGGTCCGGCGCGGAAGGAATCGTCATCGGCACGAAGGAATCGTCCGCGTTCATCCCCTCTTCCGTCATCGGGAAGAAATCCATCAAAGCATCGTTGGATCATTTGTTGGGAGGCGTTGCGCCGGGAAAGGTTTGCCATGACGCCAAAGAGCAGATGCGACTGTTGGAAGCGCTCGATCTCCCGCTCAATGGGATCGCGCACGATACGCTCCTCGCCGCCTATTTGCTCGCTACGGGCGAGCGGAAGTTTGATCTTGAAATGCTCTCCCTCAATGTCCTCGGGAAAGAACTTCCGGCGGGCGACAAGCGAAACGAGATGATCGCGGACGCCATCATCGCGATCAGCGAACATCAGGCAAAGGAGCTCAAGGAAACGGAACTCGATAGCGTGATGGAACGGTTCGAGCTCCCGCTCATCCCCGTACTCCGCAACATGGAACGGAACGGAATCCTCATTGATACGAGGTACATCCGAAAGCTGTCCAAGGAGGTGACGCATGAGAAGGAGGAGATCGAGAAGAAGATGCATAAGATCGTGGGCCATGATTTCAATCCCGCTTCTCCGTCCCAGCTCGCCGCGATCCTCTTTGATGAGCTCAAGCTTCCGGCAAAGGGCATCAAGAAGGGGAAAACCGGCTACTCAACGGCCGCGTCCGAGCTCGAAAAGCTCGAAGGCGAGCATGAGATCATCGACCTCATTCACCAGCACCGAGAGCTCGCAAAGCTCCTCTCCACCTACATCGACACGCTCCCCTTGTTGGCGGATGACGAGGGGCGCATTCACACGACGTTCAACCAAGCGGTCGCTTCCACCGGCCGCCTGTCCTCATCCGATCCGAACCTCCAGAACATTCCCGTGCGCACGGAGCTCGGGCGCAAGATCCGCCGTGCGTTCGTGGCGGCGCCGGGCACGGAGTTCGTGGGGTGCGACTATTCGCAAATCGAGCTTCGCGTGGTCACCGCGCTCGCGAAAGATAAAAAGATGCTCCAGGCATTCAAATCAGGCGCGGACATCCATACATCGACGGCCGCGGAGATCTGGGGCGTGGATCCGAACGACGTAACCAAGGATCAGCGCCGCGCGGCAAAAGCCATCAACTTCGGCATCATCTACGGACAGGGTCCCATGGGACTTTCACAGTCCGCCGGCATTTCATTCGCGGAAGCCAAGGATTTTATCGCCAAGTACTTCGACACGTACAAGGGCATCAAAACGTACCTGGAAGCGACCAAGGTCAAAGCGCGGAAGAACGGGTACGTGGAAACGCTGTTCGGCCGGCGCCGCTACATTCCGGACATCGTAAGCGGCGTGCACGCGCTTCAGGCCGCGGCGGAACGCATGGCCGTCAACATGCCGGCTCAAGGCACGTCCGCGGACCTCATGAAGCTCGCGATGATCAAGGCGGCGGAGGGCCTCCCGTCCGTTTCAAAAGACGCGCGCCTTCTCCTTCAGGTGCACGATGAGCTTCTTTTAGAGGTTCCGAAGAGAGATGTTCAAACCGTCGCGTCATACATCAAAGAGACCATGGAGCGGATCGAAGATATCGGGGTTCCCATCATCGTTGATGCCAAGGCCGGGAAGAACTGGGAAGAAATGAAGGAGATATAAAAATGATCCCGCCAAAGCGGGATCTTTTTTTTGCAATGAAGATCAAAATGACGGAATTCGGTAATCGTATTCGTTGTTTATCCCGTCGATGCGCGCACATCCGCTGAACCCGTCGCTCACGCGGTCTTCCTCTTCCAACTCCGCATAGAGTTCGTAACTTTGGTCGCCGATGTTGCGGTAAAAGTAATCCTGATACGTCCCCTCGTAGCTTGGGTCCAGCGGGACATTGGCAAGCCACGCGGCGATGTCGGCCTGGAATGCCGCGCCGTATCCGCTCGTCGGATTGGAAATTTGCGTGCACCACCCCGATGTTCTCGGATAGTTGCCATACTCGTCGTAATAAAGCTCGATGGCTTTGCTGATTTGTTTAAGGTCTGATTTCCTTTTTGCATCCCTGGCCTTTTGCTGTGCATTTCCAAAAGCAACAACGGCCATGGTCGCCAGAAGTCCGATAATGGCGATGACGACCAATAGTTCAATGAGGGTGAAGCCGCGGCGCCGGGCTTTTATCATGCGTTCATTTTAACAAAAAAAACACAACCGCGTTTTATACGGGTTTAATTATCTATTGCAGATCCGCTCACTAACTCGTTAATCACGGACATTGTGTATTTAAAAGCGGAACATAGAAACGGACATCATCGCCATTGCGGAATATGCCGTCAGGACCGGCGGAGTAGAGGATATCTTCTCGGCACGGATTTGCCGGAATCTCAGCTTCGTTTTCATCCATGCCATAAGGGCTGTTCCACGGATCGCGTTTGGTCGTATCAATGCCCTGCACGATTCCGTCGGCGGCCATTTGGATCGCGGTGAGCGCATTGATCCAGCGAATATAACACGTATCCGTATCCGGGATGCCGCGCATGTCTGTGGTGCATGCGCAAACGCTACAGGCACTTCCGGTTATATCTTTGAGGTACGTTGAGGATTCGTATCGCGCAATTTGAATCGCTTTAGAAATTTGGGCAAGCTCTGTTTGCGCGACCGCCGTGCGCGCTTTATTTTGCGCACCTCCGAAGCTTATGACAGCCATGGTCGCCAGCAATCCGATGATGGCGATGACGACGAGGAGCTCGATGAGGGTGAAGCCGCGATTTCGAATTTTCATCATTGAGTCATTCTAACAAAAAAATGCAATTCGCGTCTCATATTGAACGAGCGAACCGCTACGGTTCGCGTTACCAGGTTCTGGCTCCGGGGCTGTAGACGGCAATTGTCGGTTGGGTGTAGGAGGGTCTGTCCATGGCCTGAATCGGGAGCGGGTTGCATGTATTGCTCGGATCGCCGCCGCAGATGTTTTCCATGGTTTGGTGGGCAAGAGCTATGTAATCCGTTCCATTCGAGCGGTACAGATAACCATATCCTCCAGTATCGTATCTAGGATCGATCGGAAGCTTTGCAATGTAGTCGGGTATAACGCCCAAAATATACTCATCATCACCGTATGAGGGGCAATGGCTGCTCCAAGTATTCCATCCTCTTGACGGTTCGGGATACTGTCCGTTTTCATCATAGTAGAGCTCAACGATTTTGTTAATCTGTCGAAGATCGGACATGCGCCTTGTGTCACGCGCTTTTTTCTGCGCGTTGCTGAACGCCACCACAGAGACGGTTGCAAGCAAACCAATGATCGCGATGACCACCAGGAGTTCGATGAGCGTGAAACCGCTTTTATTTTTAATCATTTTTCTATTCATTATTCAAAATTACCCGCCACCCAATCGAAGCTCGGCCCCCAGTCTCTACCGGTGCAGCTAAATCCCGGACTATCCGGATGCGGCCTTCCGCTTGTTTCCATATCGTTAACAGCAAGGACATAGAATGGCTTGATTTGATCGCAAGCATATGCCGTTGCGCTTGCTATGGGATAAACATAATAAACATATCCGTAGCATCCGGTTCCTGTTCCGCCGGAGGGATCTACGGGAGTATTGCCCATAATTCCCGCTATCTGTAGACCGGTAATAAATGTATTGTCACCATTGCATGGGCCCTGGTCCCATCCGTCGCAGCAACTATCCGCAACGCGAGGTGGATAGACTCCATTTTCATCCTTGTAGAGCTCTAATGCTTTTTGAATCTGCGCCATGTCCGCAAGCCTCCTCGCATCCCTCGCTTTTTTCTGCGCATTGCTGAACGCCACCACGGAGACGGTCGCCAAAAGCCCGATAATGGCGATGACGACCAGGAGTTCGATGAGGGTGAAGCCTTTTTTCTTCATGCAATGAGTGAAGTATAGCAAATGAGGGTTGTGGAAGCAGGAGTGGGCTTGTAGCTGGTATCTAGTATCTAGTATCTGGTATCTGGTATCTGGTATCTGGCGGAGCCAGTCAAACAATCCGTTCATTCTCAGGCGTCTTGCGTGAAATGAGCGATGAGGACAATATAGGAGCATGCTCATCATCTGCAGCGGAGCGGATTCCTATCGGAGCCTTGAGAAGGCACGAGAATTAGAGATCGCATATAAGCAAAAGTATGATACGAACGGGCAGTCCGTTGAGCGGCTATCGATTGGAAAGGACGGGGTTGAGGCGCTCCTCTCAATGACATCCGGCGCATCGCTTTTTTCCGACAGGCGTTTCATTCGCGTTGACGGCATCGTATCATCCTGCCCGAAAGCGAAGCGCGATGCCCTCTTGAGGGTGCTCTCGCGCGATGCGGAGATGACGATCGTCGTGAGCATGGAAGAGGGCGAGGTGAAGGAAAAAGATTTGACTGATTTTAAAAAACTGCCGAAATTTTTTCAGTACGATTTTCCGCTCCTCACTCTTCCCCGGTTTTCAAAATGGGCGATGGCATTCGCATCAAAAAACGGTTTTGAAGACGCCCAATGCATCAATCATTTAATCACGCGTTCGCAGGGGGATTCGTGGTTATTCGTTAACGAATTTTGGAAAATGAAAGCAGGGGGAAGCGTTTGCGAAGGGCCGTTGAACGCAATGAACATCTTTGATGTTATTGACGCATTTTTGATGCGAACGAACGCTCGTTGGAGCGCGCTGAACGCATTTGATAATACGCAGAGCGTGATGTCGCAAATAGGAAATCACGTACGCTCCCTCGCGCTCGTTCAGTCGAATCAAACGAACGGCGTGCACCCGTTCGTCGCGCAAAAATTGCGCCGCATGAAGAACGTTGATGCATCAGAGCGATTTCAAAAACTCATGACGGCGTTCGCGTGGTCTCGTACCGGAAGCGCGAGCGCGGACGAGGCTTTGGAGATTCAGGGATAGAAAAACACCCGACGCTCGTCGGGTGTTTTTTATGCGGAAGCCGTTTTTTTCGGATTCAACTTTTTCATCAAAATGGATTTTTTTCGACCGGCCCTGTTCCTGCTGATGACTTTTACTTTTGCCGCCTTATCAGCAGCCTTTTGAAATTTCATCACAACAGGCTTTGCCTCATCAATCTTTCCGGCCTTGATAAGCTCTTGAGCCTGTTTATACGTTTGGCGGACATTCGTCTTGATTCGAAGGTTATGAGCCTGTCGTTTCTTCGCTTGGCGCAAATCCTTCATTGAGGCTGTTTTATTTGGCATAGATGTAGGGCGGAATGTACTCGTTTTTCTTCTATCAGTCAACGAGATCTGTTAATACTTTGACTATTAAGTGAAAAGGAAATAGAATTGTCTGACGCATTTTATTTACAACTAAAGAAAAGGAATGAGGCTAAAGTATTTTACGACACTTATTTTATACTAATTTTAGCAAAATTCCTTTGTCCCTGTAGTTTAATGGATAGAACAAGAACCTCCTAAGTTCTAGATGGTGGTTCGACTCCACCCGGGGACACCATGGCAGGGATGAGGGATGAGGGAGCGCGAATCGATCAATCCCCTTTCCGCTCCTTCATCACTCGTCCCTGCCAATGTTTCACGTGAAACATTTTGGCTATCGGCGGCCGGCTTAAATTGAGAATGATGTTAGATTCAGTATGTTGATAAATTTGGAAAATGACGAAGTTTCTCAATATTTGTCGCTCGGGGTGACTTACTAACAGGCTTTCGCAGATTCACATTAAAACATGGGCCATTAGCTCAGTTGGCTAGAGCGCTGCATTCGCATTGCAGAGGTCATCGGTTCGAATCCGATATGGTCCACCATGTAAAAGAGTCCGTTAAACACGGACTTTTTTATTTTATGGTTCTGCGCCAAAGGCGCACTCGCCTCCGGCGAGGAATCCGATATGGTCCACCATGTAAGGAGTCCGCTTGATTGCGGGCTTTTTGCTATTGGGTGGGATTGGGAGGACTATTAGTGGCATCTGGCATCTGGCATCTGGCATCTGGCATCTGGCATCTGGCATCTGGCATCTGGCATCTGGCATCTGGCATCTGGCATCTGGCATCTGGCATCTGGTATGTCGTGTTCGGAGGTTGAAGTATGGTTATGGATTATAATTGATTGTTGAAAGAGTAATTGCTTATTTATTTGGGAGATTACTCTCAAATTAAGATGTTTATCAGTCGAATTGTTTCACGTGAAACAGTTTGAATAGGTAAAACAGACTATTTAAAATTACGAGATTGTTATATTTAAAAAATGTTTTAAGTCATATCCAAATATGTTTCACGTGAAACATCAGATATGATTTAGTCCCCATGTTATGAAGGTATGTGTATTTAAATAAATAGAGCGAAGCAAAGCCAAATGAAATGATAAAGTATATTTTACGACTCATTAATAGAGGGGATTTTTATATCGGCTTTTTTACTGATAAAATATAGGTACAAATGAAAATCAAAAAACCAATGCTTTGGTGTGCCGTTGTATTACTCGCTCTCGTACCAATGGCTGTATTTGCGATGACGAGTACGAATTATCAAATATTATGGGACTCGATCAACACGGGAGGCACGGACTACAGTTCTTCAACGAACTATTTGTTAAGCGATACGGTTGGTGAACATGGCACGGGTTTCAGCAGCAGTGAAAATTACATGATCGGAGCCGGTTATCGTATCGGTGAATCGCAGGAACCCGTACTCTCCATCACGATCGGCACCCAAGAAGACGATGTTCGTACCGCATGGACCGCTTTTTCAAACGGAGGCAATACGGTAACCGTTTCATCGGCATCGGGTTTTTCCGTTGATGATTATATCGGCGCGGTTGAGAATGAAGGATTTTCACAGCTTATCGCCTTTGGAAAAATTACGGACATTACCGGCGTCGTCATTACCGTTGATGACTGGGAAGGGGAGCCGGGAAGCTTGTCCGCGACACCTTCCGGCGGCGATGATTTTCTCTATCGCATGAATGGAAATTCCGCGACACTCGGCGTTCAAACGGTTCTTACGGAGAGCACGTCGATGACGTTGACGGATATAGCGACAAATGCAAACAACGGATATACTGTGAGCATTCAGGGCGTTGACAGTTTGCGCTTTGGAAGCTCGACAATCATGGATGTGATCGACGGAAGCGTTACATCGGGATCCGAAGAGTATGGAACCGAAACGGTCGGAACTTACGGCGTCGGTACCGGTTCGGATCTTTTAATACCAACGTCAACGACGAGAACGATTCAACAGTCATCCATTTATGGGACGAACGAACGCGTCGGGATTATTTATAAACTTGGAATAGGCGCGTACACGCCGTCCGGAAACTATGAACAAACGGTGCTGTATCGGTTGACGGGAAATTTTTAGCAATTCGTTTTTGAAGTTATGGGATCAACGGTATTTGTCATGAACAGAGGAACGCTTATCAGCATTTTTATCCTGTCGATCTGCGCGGCACTTCTTGCGTTTTTCACTCCCACGAACGCTTCGGGCGTTTCCGTGAGTCTTTCGGACGGCGCGGGTACGGCGGATGCGGGAAGCGGCGGCCAGGTGGAGATAGCGGCATCGTGGACATCATCGGGATTTTACGCAACGGGTACGGAGATAGCGCTTTCGATTACGCCGGCCACGTCATCAACGATCGTTGACTGCGCTGCGCCGTCAGACAGCTTTGGAGCGGAGTCTTCGGGTGCATTCGGATCGTTCACGAGCAGTTCCGCCGCTTTTACGCTTACGGAAAGCGTTGCCACCGGCACGTCCGGATCTCTCTGTTTGAGCTTCGGCCTCACGACGACGACGGCGACGAATTACACCATTCGGGTGCTCGCAACGAGTTCAACGACGGAATTTACGACGACGGATTTCGGTGCGGCTCTCTATTACGTCCTTGGCGGAAACGAAGTTCGGGTAACGGCGGAAATTCCATCGTCGATTTCGTTCTCCATACGCAATAGCGATGATTCGGCCAACACGAACGTTTGCGAACTCGGCATCCTTTCCTTAAGCGAGGTGAATTATTGCAGTTACCGATTGCGCATTGCGACGAATGCGTCCAGCGGGTTTACGGCAACGCTTCAGCCGGACGGGCCGTTTGACATTGAAGGAATTGAAACGATGACCTCGATCACGAACGACGCGGCCTTTTCCGCGGGGACGGAAGCCTACGGGATCGCGTTATTTATCGGCGCGACGACCGGAGGCCGAGACGGGAGCACGGGCTTCTTTAGCCAGCCGGCAATAGAAGCCGGTTCTTCCGTTGACCCGTCGTTGACGTTTGACGTGGATGCGACGCCGCTTGATTTTACGACCGCTGCCACGGTGTTGAGCTACGGAGGGTCATTCAACCCCGAGCCTCCGCCAAGCACGGAAACGACGTCTCTCGTAGTGCACGGGGCGGCGATCGGAGCGGGAACGACGGCCGGCACATATACGCAAACGATCACATATCGGGTAACGGGTTCGTTTTAGAAAGCGCCGGGAATGCAATGGCGGGGAATAGACGTTTAACGATGCAGTAAACAACGACTTTATGCAGAGATCCATGAAACGAACAACGACGCCGCTTGCGATCGTTCTTTTTGCTTTCCTTTTGATTCCATCGGAGGGTGCGCACGCAATTACCGTTTCGCCCGTCTCTTTCGATTTTGAGATCGCTCCGGGCGCGAGCCGCCAGGACAAGATCCTGCTCATTAACGATACGGGTGAACGCGAGACGTTTAGACTTTTGGTGGAGAATTTTATCGCGAGCGGCGAGGAGGGCGCGCAGGAATATATTCATGAAGATGAACCGACCAGCCTCGCGTCCTGGGTCGTCGTGGATCAGCCGGCGGTTACCCTTGATCCGGGCGAATCGGCTGAATTTCCGTATCTGATAAACGTTCCGAGCGATGCGGAACCCGGAGGGCACTACGCGACGATATTCTTTTCGCGCGGCGGGACGGAGGGGTCGACATCGGGCGTCGGGATTATGGAGCAGGTTGGCGTCTTATTGCTCGTTCGCGTTCCCGGAGACATCCGCGAGCAGGCGAGCGTGGAGTCGTTTCAAATATTAAACGGACCCGTACTGAATCGTCTTCCGGCGGAGTTTAATCTGCGCATTCGAAATACCGGGAGCGTCCACATCCGTCCCAAGGGCACGCTGGTCATTCGCAATCTTTTAGGAAGCGTGGTGGCGCGGCCGTTGGCGAACCCCAACACGTCCGCCGTTTTGCCGAACAGCATACGTAAAATCAACACCGGGTGGGTAAAGACGGTTGATATTTCGAACGGAGGTTTTTGGACGGAGGCGAAAAACGAATGGAAAAATTTTGCCATCGGTATGTATACGGTTTCGATCGATTCGACGTACGGTTCGCAGAACGCGGCGCTATCGGGTCAGGAGGTTCGTTTTTGGGTGCTGCCATGGAGATTGCTCCTGATCGCACTCGGAATGCTCGCTGTTTTAATCGTTCTTATCAAGGGGTATAACGCGTTGCTCGTTCAAGCGGCTCTCAGGAAGTCACGAAGAAAGGATTTCAGAAATCGCGCATAGCCATGAACGCGGAACGCCCTTTCAACATTTTAGAAAACCGTCACACCAGGATCACCAAATGCCAAATGTCCGCCGCTTAACACTCGCCATGGCGCTCGCGTTCGCAAGCATCGCGGGGTTTTTGCTATACATCTCTCCCACGGGAGCAGCGCCGCTCACGAACATGAGCGACGAATTGAGCAACCCGATCGCAAGCGCGGCATCGAACCATACGATCCTATTCACGACGCCGACGGGCGTTGATAGCCCCACGGATACGATAACGCTGACGTTCAGTGATTTTTCCCTCGGCTTCGTGGCGTTCGGCGACATCGACATGACGCACGGAGTGGCTACGGGGCATGAAAACACGGCATTGCTCGCCGCAACGCCTTCGGCGGGGGTATGGGGCGTTTCCACATCGGGAGAGACCGTCACGCTTACCGCTCCGACGGATGCGGCGGCGGGTGAGATCGCGGCAGGCAGCATCGTGCGCATCCTCATTGGAACGCATGCGAGCGGAGGAATGAACCGGATGACGAATCCGGCCGTTGCCTCGAGCCACAACGTGTCGTTTGGAGGAACGTTTGGGGATGCGGGAGGGGTGGCTGTTGCCATCGTTGATAATCAGCAGATTTTTGTGACGGCGGAGTATCCGGTCAAAAACGAACTGCCGCCGGGCTCGCATACCGGGGAAGGGGGGACGTATCCGACGATTTTTAACGTGCAGGCTTCCCCCACGTCTCATACGACGGTCCTCATCACGTGGCAGACGGATGGAAATTTGAACTCAAGAGTCGACTTCGGACATACGGCGAGCTACGCCTCCGGAACCGTGAGCGACCCCTCATTCGTCGCGGCGCATGAGATCGAGCTCGTGGGGCTTCTCTCCTGCGAGACCTACATGTTCCGCGTTATCTCTTCTGACGCGGGTGCTTATACGACGGAGTCGAGCGGTCATTCGTTCGTCATGCCCTGCGACGCAACGCCG
>Ga0307432_1000640_pt1 | contig 25146 bp, 23 predicted proteins | sample SalMarWE160150MG_FD_202158 | JGI IMG/M metagenome (GOLD analysis project Ga0307432, IMG submission 202158) | Salt marsh sediment microbial communities from the Plum Island Ecosystem LTER, Massachusetts, United States - WE1603-150 | ecosystem: Environmental > Aquatic > Marine > Intertidal zone >...
ACATCGAAGTGCTGCCCTCGTGTGTGCTGGATAGATCATGACCATGTGGCGCTGTAGTACTAATGCATAGCGGCGATGCGCTTGGCCATGCCACCTGCCTTAAGGGGCACATCCGGTGAACCCAATCCATGGGGTGATTGGTAGCGAGGGTGGTCAACAACTGGATTGCTGCGCGGTTCCCGTCACTGCGTACTCGAAGAGCGCTTTCTTTGAATTACGCTTTCGGATGGTCTCGACACTCACGTTTGAGAATCCTGCTTTGCGAAGCATGTCAGCGTAGGCTCGCTCCACGGGGATAAGAACGTCGTAAAATGTTGAGTTGCCAACGATATAATAGACGCGTCCACCATTCTTCATCACTGGCAGTATAGACGTGAGATGCTTCCACATGTCCACGAAGTACTTTGCGATGTAGTTGGCTAGAATCCTGCTATGCCTGCGCTCCGCTCTTGCAACATCGTCGATTGCAGCAAGAAGGTAATCAGGCAGATAGGAACGCTTATCCATCTGCCAGTCCGCAAGCAAACTTGTCGCAATCCCCCACGTTCCACCTATCGCCTTCCAATCTAGTTCGCCAGCTTCGCGGGCGTCTTGCAGAAAGCCGAGCCAATACATGTATGGGCGTAGTTCGCGAATGTAAGACATTCGATTCGGATAGGGGGGCGACGTAATCAACAAGTCGAACCGTTCACGACTCAACGGTGCACAATCTCGCGCATCAACGTTCAGTATCTCTGCTTTACCCGAAGGATTGATCAAGGCACCCTCAAGCACGACCTCAACGTCGTCGAGGAACTGCAGGCTATAGTCAGGTTCCACAGAAAAGAGCTTCAGCTGCCGGTCGTGTATGCTTTTATCGTTGAAAGACATCGACTGATGATTGAAGGCTGCATTAGACAATGCCATTTGTGTTCGACAGAAAGCGATAAGGAGTAGCGCCTTTTCGGCAGGCATTCTGAGGCTATCGATACCTGCCTTGACTCGACAGAGGAAGTCCAATGCATTTTTACCCCACCATCGCCCAATGTTCGCAATAGGTGGCGGATCGGCTGGGTCCGGCATGTCCTGAATAATCCCAACAGCAGCATCACGGGCTCGCTCTATAGAATTGCGATGGTACTCGGCAACCTTCGCCTTAGCAAACCAGATGAGAAACGGATTGATGTCAAGCGCAACAGCATTATGCCCCCTCATAATCGCTGCCAGAGCAGTCGTCCCAGTGCCGCAGAATGGGTCAAAAACATGAACGTGCCCAGAAATACCTTCAAGGCTGTCATCGACGAGTTTCAGCGAATACGCGGGCGTTAACCGCAGCCAACCATGCCGACCATTGCGCATATTATGTTTGAACGTAAGTTCTGCTCTTTGTCTAACAACGCCTTTCATAGCTCTACTCGTTTGCGCTAAGCAGTTTTCGCAAGACCGCATCAACTTCTTTGTGAAGAACGTCTTTGTTTCTCTCAAAGAATGCTGCCAAGTCATAGCCTACGATGTCGCGCATAAAGGCATATGTGGAAGTCGATGTAGACGAATCGGCGGTGCTGCCTATCAGAATTGCCCATCGTTCATGACGGTAGCGCGTTGCGATATCCGTGTCAATCTGGGTCGATAGGACAGCAACACATGGAAGATATGCCTGCGTATAGGCTGTTGCGGCATTCGCAATGTCTGCATTTTGACGCTTAGCATCCTTGCTTTTGTATCCCTGCCTAACTTCAAAAACAACTCCCTTGAGAGAGCGTCGGATGAATAGATCAACGCTGAGCGCGTCACATTGTTCGCCGATCCAATTTGTAATTGAACGCTTCTTTTCCAAGTCACCCAGACAATCCAAAGGGATGCGCCCGTCCAGAGCGAGTTTCCTTTTTCTGTTGTTTGCGACAACCGTCGTATATGACCATTTCGTATCATCCTGATCTAGCCCGAGATGGTCTTGCAGTATCTTGCGAAACAACCGTTCACATCCTATACCGATCTGGCGATAGATGCTTGTCATGCCACCCGCGGCTTTGTGTGCAGCATACATCAGCGGATTGTCGAGCCCAAACCACGAGTAGAACGGGTCGCTTCGGTACAGTGATTGGAACGCCTGCAGACCGAGCCCTATCTTCGCCCCCTGACCGAGCTTCGGTTGATAGCGGGCACAGACTCGAATGGGCTCAACAAGCAACGTCAAGTATTCGACGTCCCGTTGCAGCATCATTATCACTCCGATCCCGCGTGACGCTCATCCGGCGGCGGGTGGCATGGTCAAGCGCTGCGCCGCCATGCGGTTCCTCTTGCCGCGGCCCATGCCGGTGCCTTCGGCTTGGGCATGCCGTCCTACGGTGCTGCGACGGCCGGGCGTTTGGCCTTGGTAGCGCGGGCTTTCGTGAGCGCCTGGTCGAGGTCGGCGATGATGTCGTCGGGGTGCTCGGCACCGACACACAGGCGCACCATGTTCGGCGGGACGTGGGCCAGCTTGCGGCCCTCCTCGCCCTGCTGCTGGTGCGTCGAGATGGCCGGTATCGTGGCCACACTCTTGATCCGCCCCAGGTCGGTTGCCCGCCAGATGCGCTGCAAGGCGTCGAAGAACTTGTGAGTTGCCGCCGCCCCGCCCTTTACGCAGAAGCTCATCAGGTGCCCATAGCGATTGACCGGCTTGCCATAAAGCTCGTCGTGCTCCGCGTCGACCAGCCACATGTACTTGCTGGCGAGCTCGTGAAGCGGGTGATCGGGCATTCCGAGGTACTCCACGCTTTCGACCTGCGGATGGGTTTGTAGGAACTCGGCCACCTTCATCGTGTTGCGGCTGAGCAGGTCCATCTTCGATCGCAGGGTCCGCATGTCGTTCAGGGTCATGATGGCCTGCATCGGGTGCAGGTTCGGGCCGATGTCCCGATTCGGCAGGTACTTGACGTATAACGCGAAGTCCTTCTTGAGATCGTCGTTGTCGATGTTGGTCACCAGGTTGTTGCGCGCGATGATCGCCCCGGCGACGCCGGAGCCGCCGGTGGTCAGGGTCTTGGTGGCGGATTGCACCACGATGTCGGCACCGTGACAGATCGGCCGCAGCAGGGCGGGTGTAGCCACGGTGGTGTCACAGATCAAAGGCAGGTCATGGCTGTGGGCGAGATCCGCCACGGCCTCAACGTCGAAGAATCCCTGTTGCGGGTTACTGGGCAGCTCTCCGTAGAGGAATCGCGTGTTCTCGTCAATCCTACTGGCCCAGTTGTCGATGTCCGTGGGGTCTTCGATCCAGCGGCACTCGATGTCACGCTCCTCCATCAGGCGTATGCTGAACTGCTGGAAGGTTCCGCCGTAGCATTGGGCGGTGGCGAGGAAGTTTCGCGGCTCGTGCGCATGGCGCCGTTTGTGCACCAGGAATGGCTGGACGGCTGTCATGATCGCCGCCATGCCCGAAGATGTCGAGCAGCACGACGTGTCGCCGTCATACCCGTAGGCCTCCAGCAGGGCGAGCGTCCACTCGTAATAGTAGGTCGAGGGGTTGGCGATGCGCGAATAGCACCACGTGGGGATGAGGTACGCCAGCGCCGCAGCCATCTCGTCCGAGTCGCGGTACGCCTGCGACGCACTCATAAAGACGGGCTCGATGATCGCGCCCTGGTTATCCTCGATTGCCTCCTCGACGGAATAGAGCCCGTGGACCGCGATCGTGTCAAACTTCCACTTTTTGACGACGTCGCGGATGTACCTGGCCCGCTTGGCGAGATACTCGTTGTTGATATCAATGTACCGTTGCATTCCGGGTGTGATTTCGACTTCCTCGCCACCAAACATGTTCGTTCTCCTATCGATAACCTGCCACGCTCCCCTCTCTGCCAAGATAAGTCAGTATACCGGGTCGCTCCCTGTCTCGGCAATGGCGCGCGGTGTGCCCCCTTTAGGATTTTGACCGCCGGACGCGGGCTGCTACGATGTGCTCCATGGACGAGCCGGTTCGCTACTACAGCACGAATCGCAATACACCGGTGGTCAGCCTCCGCGAGGCGCTGCTGGGGGGTCAGGCGCCCGATCGTGGCTTGTTCATGCCAGATCGGTTGCCGCCGCTCTCGCCGGATGACCTCGGGGCGATGGTGGATATGGGCTACGCCGGAATCGCCCACGCGGTCTTGCGGCGGTTTACGGCGGGTGTTGTTGACGACGCAACGTTGCAATCGCTCTGCGAAGACGCGTACGACTTTGATGTGCCACTAGAAAATGTTACGGGGAGACGGCATCTTATGCGGCTTGACCGCGGGCCGACCGCCTCGTTCAAGGATTTCGCCGCCCGGATGATGGCCCGGTGGATGGGCGTGCTTACGGAGGCTAAGGGCGGCGAGTTGGTTATCCTCACAGCCACGTCCGGCGACACGGGTAGCGCCGTCGCCCACGCGTATCACAGCGTCGATCGCGTCAACGTCGTAGTGCTCTTTCCCACGAAGGAGGTCTCCGATCGCCAGCGCAAGCAGATGACCACGCTCGGTGGCAACGTCACCACTCTCGGCGTTACGGGGAAGTTCGATGACTGCCAGGCCATGGTCAAGCGAGCGTTCACCGATGCGGATCTTGGCTCTCTACGACTGACCTCCGCCAACTCGATCAACATCGGCCGACTGCTGCCGCAATCCGTCTACTACGTATATGCCTATGTCAAGCTCGCCGATGTAGCTGCGAAGGAGCCGATCGTGATTAGCGTCCCGTCGGGCAACTTCGGCAACATGATGGGCGCGGTGATCGCCTGGCGGATGGGCCTGCCGATTGGGCGACTCGTGATTGCGACCAATGCCAACGACGAGGTGCCAATCTTTTTGCGGACGGGACGTTATCAGAGAATTGTCCCCTCGCGAGTCTGTATCTCCAACGCCATGAACGTCGGGCATCCGTCAAACCTGGCCCGGCTCGTGGATGCGTACAGCGGATGGATGGATGAGACGGGAATGATCCACGAGCAACCCGATCTTGACCGCATGCGCCGCGACCTGTATTCCGTCAGCATTTCCGATGACCAGACCCGCCGGACGATCAAGAACGCATATGATCGCTACGGCGTGATCCTCGAGCCGCACGGTGCCGTCGGCTGGGCCGGGCTCGAGCAGTACGTCCGCGATTGTCCTGATAGTGCCAGTGTGCTGTCGGTGTCCGTCGAGACGGCGCACCCGGCCAAGTTCCCCGAGGAGATTGAAGCTACCATTAGTGTCACACCTCAGACACCACCAAGCCTGGTCGGCCTCGAGGACCGCACGGAAACCTATGATACCATCTCGACCAAGTACGAACCGTTCCGAGACCTGCTTCTGGAACACTTCGGCAAATCGTAGGCACGTAGGATGGGCATAGCCCACCAATTGGATTCTTTCAGAGACGGGTCACGGGTCGTACACCAGATCCGAGCCCGGAACGCAAGCGACTGGTTGATCCATCCTCCCGATGCAGCGGCTGTGCACCCCGTCCCGGGACCCTGCAAAGACCGTGCCGAACAGGATTGGAATTGCCCACGTTTTGGAGCTTCCCACGAGTAATAACGATATCCATAGTGCTGTGACAAAGCCCACTGGTGCAGCGCGCCGATATTGGTCGGGGCCTTCAAACGCCCGTCCTTCACTGCTGCAGCTACCTTCTCCAAGGCCTGCCGGGGCCGTTCCATCGAACGCTTGTGCATCACCTCCTCCAAGGCTTTACGCTCTTGACTGTCGATGACGAAGTACCGGGCTCATTCGGTGCCAGACAGGGACACCTTAACCTCTTGAACGCGGTTGCCCTCGTCAACACGCTCCTATTCCTCGTCATCCATCACATCAAATACCTTGGCAGCTTCCTCGCAGCGCCGGCCCCCGGGGCAGCGCCTGGCGGTATCCAATCTGGTCGTCTCGAACAAACTGCCGTTGCCGGCAGACGCCTGATCCTTTGACTCTTCCGACCGGTTTGAGTCAAGACGGAATGAATGGTGTCGGGTAGAACGAACTGACTGAGGGCTTCGAGAACAATCACGGGCGCCGGCCACTCCCAACCGGCTTGAGTCCTCGGCACTCCATGGCCGATAGCCCTCATAGCATATGCCTCCTTTGCGATAGACGGACTCTTTACAATCCTTCTATCATCATTGTGGGGCTTACATTATGCGCCTTAAGTGGACCGTATTGCGGCTAACGCAAATCTCGTACGTACTGCGAAAAAACGCCGGCCAATCCATCGACACAATGAAGATCACGAGGGTATAATACGATTGGTCCCTCAAGTGAGCGGGCCGTGTGTCCGAGAAGTCACGATTGGGAGTGTTTCATCATGCCGTTTCGACCCTTACAAGATACGCAACTCTCGCTAAGCAATCTGCAGGACGAGATGAACAGGCTGTTCGAGAGAATCTGGCACGCGGGCGTGTCGACGCGTCCGTTCGACGGTCAGAAATGGGCCCCCGTGGTCGATCTGTACGAGCACGACAATCGTTACGTGCTCCATGCCGAAATCCCAGGCGTTGACGGCACCGCGGTCGAGTTGAGCTACCTGGACAACGCCCTGACGATTCGCGGTGAAAAAACCAAGCCCGCCGCCGCGGAAGAGGCGGATCGCTCGCTGCGCAGCGAACGCCGCTTTGGCGTCTTCTGTCGGACGGTCGAGCTACCTCCCGGTATCGACGCTGACAAACTCTCCGCGCAATGCAGCGCCGGCGTCCTGGAGGTCACCATCCCGAAGTCCGAAGCCAGCCGTCCCAAGGCGATCAATATCGACGTCCAGGAAGGCTAGCCGGGTGGATGGCCCATAACGGATGCCATGGACAAGTTTACCACTTGAGTGCCACGGACGGTCTATCTACGCGTGTCCGCACGCAGACAGGCTTGTCAGCCCGTGTCTTGCCGAAGGATAGCACTGGCAGCAATTTGTAGGGCAGGTCAGCAGACCCGCCGGGAGAATGTGTCGGGGCCTTTGACCCGACATCGGCGGAGTTGATGACGTTCCGTCGGGCAAAGCCAGCCCTACGAACTACAAACTTGCTCGAAGCGATACCCAACCAGCCCACCAATCTTGACATATGTCCCGGCGGTCTGACATGTTGTCTTTGGGCTCCGCCCCAAATCCCGAGGTTTATCGCTTTGTTGCCTGACGCATTGGAATCAAAGGATTTACGGATGGTTCTCCCTGCAACCGCGCCCTCGTCCGACACGGCGAAAAGATCACCAAAATAGTGCTATAGCTACAAAGGCCTTGATATGGCACTAATTTGGTGCTACATAAGATGTATCGAAGCGAGAGTCGTGCTGCTGGCGGTGGAGCGAGCGGATGGCAACATTGACCAAGAAGACCGGCTATGCCCTGATTGCGCTGTCGCACGTTGCGAGGCAACCGGATCGTGTCGTAAGCGCCAGGGAGATCGGCGAGGAATCCGGCGTGCCGCTGTCGATCCTCACGAACATTCTCAAGACGTTGACCGGTGCCGGGATTGTGTTCAGTTCACGCGGCGCCGCCGGCGGGTACGGTCTGGCAAAGTCCATGGACGCCGTCAGCCTGCACGAGTTGATAGCCACGATCGAGGGGCCGTTTCACCTTGCACAGTGCGTTTTGGCCTCGGTCAGCTCACACAAGGGCCCCTGTGAACTCGAGCCGTCCTGCCCGATCAGACAGCCGGTGCACAGAATCCACGCCCGCCTGAAAGAGTTTCTGGAAGGCGTATCGCTGGCGGAGATCATTGGCGACACGGAAGAGCAGATCGCGGGAGGACCCGCATGAACGGAATTGGAACCTTTGCGACAGAGCGGTGTCACGGAGCTGAGAGAATGACGTCCGTCTATCTCGACAACAACGCCACAACTCCGGTCGATCCGCGCGTCCTCGAAGCGATGCTCCCCTACCTCAAGGAGCACTTCGGCAACGCCGCGAGTCGCAACCATCGCTTCGGATGGGTTGCGGAGGAGGCCGTCGAGAAGGCCCGTGAACAGGTCGCCGGCGCGATCGGTGCTGGCAGCAAGGAGATCATCTGGACCAGCGGCGCCACGGAGGGTAACAACACAGCCATCCAGGGCGTCGCCCGGATGTACACCGGCAAGGGCAAGCATATCGTTACCTGCACGGTCGAGCACAAGGCCGTCATCGACCCCTGCAAGTTTTTGGAGAGGCAGGGGTTCGACGTGACGTGGCTTGATCCCGATCAGACCGGCCGCGTCGGCGTTGAGCAAGTGAAGGACGCGCTTCGCGATGACACGATCTTAGTCTCGCTGATGTTCGGCAACAACGAGATCGGCACGATCCACCCGATTCCCGAGATCGGTGCGCTGTGCAAGGCGAAAGGCGTCCTCTTTCATACCGACGCAACGCAGGCGTTCGGGAAGGTCCCGATCGACGTGGAGTCCATGGGAATCGATCTGCTGACGATGTCGGCTCACAAGGTCTACGGCCCCAAGGGCATCGGGGCGTTGTATGTCCGTCGCAGGAACCCGCGCGTTCGCCTGCAACCGATTGTGTATGGCGGCGGTCACGAGCGTGGGTTGCGGAGCGGGACGCTTAACGTTCCCGGCATTGTCGGATGCGGAGCGGCGGCCAAGATTGCCATGCAGGATATGCCAACCGAGAGCGTCCGCATGGTGAAGCTGCGTGACCGTTTGTGGGCGGGGTTGAGCGAGCGTCTGAGCGATATCAGGATGAACGGTCACCCCGAGTATCGGCTGCCCAACACGCTTAATGTCAGCTTTCTGTATGTGGAGGGTGAAAGCCTGATGATGACCATTGGTGACATCGCCGTCAGCAGCGGCAGCGCGTGTACCAGCGCGTCACTGGAACCCAGTTATGTTCTAAGAGCCCTCGGGCTTGGTGATGAGGTGTCCCACAGCTCGATCCGCTTCTCGCCGGGACGATTCACGACGCAAGAGGAAATCGACTACGTGATTGGCCAGGTTGTCAAAGCCGTAGATCACCTGCGGGAGATGAGCCCGCTGTACGAAATGGTCCAGGCCGGTGTCGATCTGTCGACCGTGGAATGGCAGCCTCACTGAGGCGCTTACGGCGAGCACCTGATTGGGGGAATGGGATCGTAGCGGTGGGTGTCACCGCGCTGCACGGAGTATGGCGAAATGATTTACAGTGACAAGCTCGTCGATCACTTCGAGCACCCGCGAAACGTCGGATCACTCGATCGGTCCGACCCAAACGTCGGGACCGGCGTAGTCGGCTCTCCCCAGTGCGGCGACGTGATGCAGCTACAGATCAAGATCAACGATGAGGGCCGCATCGTCGACGCCAAGTTCAAGACCTTCGGCTGCGGCAGTGCGATCGCCAGCAGCTCCCTCGCCACTGAATGGGTCAGGGGGCGGACACTCGACGAGGCGCTGGCGATCAGGAACGTCGAGATTGCCAGGGAGCTGGCATTGCCACCGTTGAAGGTTCATTGCAGCGTGCTGGCGGAAGACGCCCTTCGGGCCGCCGTCGAAGACCTCAAGAACAAGCGCGACAAGGCCAACGCCCAATCGATTCGTCGGGTCTGCTGACCCGACCTACGCGCTGGACAAGTACCGACAGGGGTGGAGGATACCATCGCTCGTGCAGTTGCGTGTCACGTGCGGGCTGTTACGGGCAGTTCCGCTGGTTGTGTCTCAGGAGATCGCACCACGGAGCGGGCGCGTCCCGTGCGATGGCACAGGTATCGGCCCAGGGAGCGGACTGCCTGGTCACAGGAACCGAACGTCGGCACGCCACCCTCACGAAGTGCATGGGCCATCATACCATACGGCGCGCCTGAATCGATAACGGCAATCAACGGTTTGGGTGACTCGCGAAGCAGCATCGTCAGCCTCTCAACCAGCGATCCGCCCTTCCTGAGTTCCTCCGGCGTCGTCAAGAGCTGCGGCGTAAGCGGCACGACGGCGACAACAACAGCGTCGATTTCGTCATCCTCGAGCATCGCGCGGGCACATGCTTCGTATGCGTCCTCATTGGCCATCGGCGTTAGATCAAGCGGGTTCCTCACGTTAACGAGCGTGTCAAGTCTCTGCTCCGTCAGCTTCTTCCGGATTCGCCCGGCTGTGGTCTTGGCCAGTTCGGGGATCTCAAGCTGGTAACGGGCACCGAGAATCGCGTCGGCCATTCCCACCGTCTCGTAGCCCGCATTGCTGATCACGCCGATCCGCCGTCCGCCGACCTTCTTACCATGCAGGGCGGTGGCCAACTCCATAAGCTGCTCGAACTCTTTGAAGGTGTCGGTCACGATTGCGCCGGCGTTGACGACAGCGGTCTGACACACGTCGTAGTCACCGGCGACTGAGGCTGTATGACCCGCGGTCGCCGCCCGTCCGGGAGCGGTCCGACCGGCTTTGTAGAAGATGACGACCTTGCCGGACTCGGCGACATCCTGGGTCGCCCGTACGAAGGCCAGGCCGTCCATGTCGTTGAATCCTTCGACGTACACGCCGATGCAGTCGACGTCGTCCCGATCACCGACGATCCGCAGCACGTCGGACACGGTCAGGTCGATCTGATTTCCCAGCGAGACCGCAAGCGTTGGGTCGAGAAGCTGAAGATTGCTCATCCGAGAGATGATAAACGCACCGCTCTGCGAGATGAGCGCCGCTCGTCTGGGCGGAGCGTCGCGGCGAGCGTCGAGCTTGCCCTCCGGAATGAAGAAAGTGTCGTACTTGCCGGGGCGCGATCGCACGCCGAGGCAGTTGCCGCCGAGCACGATCAGCCCACCGTCGGACTGGTTGCGTGACGCAAGAATGGCATCACGAGTCTTCGCCTCGAGATCCTCCGTCCCCTCCGTCTCACCCATCCCGCCGGGAATGACGATGACCGATGAGGCTTTCCGGCTATTGGTGACCTGATTGATCAGCTCCGGCATGTCTCCCGCCGCCGTGGCAATCACCAACAGGTCAACCTTCTCCGGTAGAGCGTCGATGGTCGGGACGCAACGCACCTGATCCAACTCCTCGACACCCTCTTTGATCACGTAGAGATGATCCGTCGGGTACCCGCAATCCTTGATGTTCTTCAGGATGATCCGCCCGAAGTTCGCGCGTTTGGTCGACGCACCCAGAATCGCCATCGACTGCGGTTCCAGCAGCTTCTCGACCTTGGACAGCGGTCGTGGTTGCGGCGTCTTCGTTGCCGGAGCCAACGCGCCATGCCCGTCAAGCGGGATCATCTTCTGCCGCGCGAAAGCGAACGGATTGACTTCCAACTCCTGCAGATCGGGCCCTTCCTCACCCCGATCGACGCACAGACGGCGTGCAACCGCGATGAACGCCCGGAAGCAACGCAGCAATTCCCCGTCGGATACGACACGATGCCGGCCTCGCGCCCGACCGGCGAGAATGTCGTACGCGGCCGTCGACTTGAAGAGTTCCAGGAACTCTTCGGCGGTGGTGTCGACAGCCAGTGCCTTGGCGACGGCGATCCCCGGCTTCATCTTGCTCGCCAGATACTCCGTATCAATACCACCCAAACCCGCGGCGATGATCGCGCCGAACTCACGTGTCGAACGGATACCGACGAAAAGTTCCTGTCCGAACCCCAGTTCAACTCGCTCGACGAACTCGATCATCAGGACGCCGACAATGTTCTCCGTGGTGCGGGATAGGCGGGCGATGAGTTGCTCCATCTCGCGGTTGACCGTTTCCAGCTCCTTGGGCACGAAGATGATGGCACCTGCTTCACTCTTGTGAACGATGTCCGGCGAGACGATCTTGAGCACGACCTTATCACCGGGGAACCGGTCCAGCATCTCGGCTGTTACCTCGTCACCCTTGGCGATGAAGCGGTGCCGCGGCGGGGAGATCGCCCCAACGAGTTCAACCAGGTTGTAGACCTCATGCTCGTAAAGCTGCCGCCGACCCTCCAGGTAAATCTGCTCGAGTATCTGGCTGACGGCGTGCCCTTCGGGACGGGAGAGTTCGTTTCCCGGGGACTGCAACACCAGATCGGTGATATCAGGTCCTCCCTCCTCCGTGAGTTGGTCGGGCGGAAGCGTTTCAATCCAGTGACGCACCTCTTTCGCGGAAGCCCCCCGCTCCAGCCCGTCGAGATAGGCGCCGGCGGCGTTGCGTCCAAAGCGGCACGCCCGCTGGTTCACCTCAACAATCGCGGGGCCCTTGCGGTCAAACAGCTCCGCGACGGCGGCCTCGACCTCGGCGCAATCCAGCCCGAGCAACCCGGAGGCAGCCCCGAGCATGACGGTGTTGACGGCCCGTCCTGATCCGGCTGCCCGGGCAAGCCTGTCCGCGTCGACGAGCACGTGCCTGGGGAATCTCGCGATCTTTTCAAGGACCGGCTCGATTGGCGGATAGTCGGGAATGTTAACGAAAGGTACGGTGCTGGCGACGATCGTGCCCTGTTCGTTGAGGTATTGGACGTAGCGTAGCGCCTCGAGCGGCTCGATGGCGAGGACCATATCCGCCTGTCCGCGCGGGATCTGATCGCTGTAGAGTTCATGATCCGCGAAGCGCAGGTGGGACTGGACCGCGCCTCCCCGCTGCGACATCCCATGCACTTCAGACTGCTTGACGCTCCACCCACGACGAATGACCGCCAGGGAGATTGCCTGCGCGATCGTCAGGATTCCCTGTCCACCGACGCCCGCTAGAATCAGATTGTGTTCCATCAGATCAATCCTTCTGGGAGATTCGCACGCAGCAAACAACAAGCACAAACCGAACTCAGCCCGGCGCGGAGACTGTGGCGGTCGGTTTCGCGTCGGTGATCTTCCGCTTGATGTGGATGCAGGGCCGAGACGCCACCACCACGGAAAAACCGCGATGATTGATCTCACGCCGAAGCATCTCGACATTCTTCTTCTCGTTCTTCGGATGCGGCTCGATGAAGATGAGGTGATCCTCATTGACGCCGAGCCCCTTCAGCAGACGCAGGAAGCCCTTGCCGGTAACAAACACCTCCTGCCCTCCGGTCATGGCAACCGTGGCGTTGTCCAGGATGATGACCGTCATGTTGGCGTCAGCGTGGGCCGCGCCGATCAGCGGGGTCATTCCCGAGTGGGTAAAGGTCGAATCGCCGATCGTGCATAGTACGGGGTGCACGCCCGCCTTGGCCGCCCCGTGGGCCATGCTGATCGACGATCCCATATCGACGCAGGAATGAACCGCGTTATACGGCGGCAGCGCAGCGAGCGTGTAGCATCCGATATCGCTGAACAGAATCGCTTGATCGTCGCGAGCAGTCGCCTCCAGAATTGCCTTGAAGCTGTCACAGTGAGGGCACCCGTTGCACAGCGCCGGCGGACGCCCCGGCAATCCCTCCACCACGTCGGGCGTCTCGAGCGCCGGCATGCCCAACGCCGCGCGCACAAGGTCCGCCAACATCTCGCCGTCCATCGGCAACCGACCGCTTCGCTTGCCGTGGATCGCCTTTCCGGGAAGACCCAGCAGACCGTTGAGCCGTGTTTCGATGTAGGGGTAGCCCTCCTCAACGACAAGGATTTCTCCGCAGTGGTCGACGAGCTTTCGGACCAATCGAACCGGAATAGGATAGGTGCCGATCTTCAACACCGACTGCGCCGAATCAGGCCCAATCACCTCGCGGACATAGTTGTAGGCGATGCCCGATGCGATGATGCCCTTGCCGCCGCGCAAGGTCAGCTTGTTGTAGGGCGAACCTGCCGAGAACTCACGAAGCTCCTCTTGAAGATCAAGCAACCGGCGGAACCGCCGGCGGGCGTTGACCGGCAGCAAGGTCCAATCACGCGGATCAGGCACAACGTTGACGGACGAAGGCACCTCCGAAGGTTCACTTCGAACGACGTTGGCCCGGCTGTGTGCCAGACGCGTCACCAACCGGATCATCACGGGCAAACCGAGCCGCTCCGACAGCTCAAACGCCTCGCGGGTCATGTCGTAGGCCTCTTGCTGATTGGAGGGCTCGAACGCCGGGATCTGGGCGAACTCGGCGTAGTAACGGCTGTCCTGTTCGTTTTGCGACGAGTGCATGCCCGGATCGTCCGCGACCGCCAGGACCAGCGCACCATGCGCCCCGGTGATAGCTGAGTTGATGAACGGGTCGGCTGCGACGTTCAGCCCGACGTGCTTCATCGCCACCAGCGAACGCTTGCCGGCGTACGACATCCCCATCGCCTCTTCATACGCCACCTTCTCGTTGGCGGACCATTGGCTCGACACTTGCCCGTTACCGGCTGTTTGCGCCCGGATGAACTCGAGGATCTCCGTCGCCGGTGTGCCGGGATACGAAAACACACCACTGATACCGGCATCGATGGCTGCGATGCCGACGGCCTCATCGCCGAGAAAAAGCTCACGCATCACTGTCATCCTCTATCCTCTGTGGTTAATGCCCTCGGCCCGGGTGCGGGAATCGACGCGCCCGGCCTGGGGCGAGCCTACAGACCGCGACGTCATCGAACAAATGCTATTTACGCAACTCCGTCACCGGCTGAGCGCCGCACATTCATAGCGCGGGAAAATCCTCCGTGCTGATCAAATACCGCCCACACACCACTCCCAGGGCGCAAACCGGACCCCAGACACCTCTGACAAGCTCCGGAGGCCGTCAGACCGTGATGCAAATCGTGTGCCAAATGCGTCTCGCAGACTCGCCGGGGCGGGCAGTCGAGTGCCGCCCATTCTGGGATGCCCCCGGGCATTCCCTCGGAGAACGGGAGAATGACTGTCAAGTCTCTGGATCTGGCCGACGCGGTTATGCTGCTTCGACCGGTGTCGATGGGCGTCCAACGAACAGGTTGTATACCCATGCGAAGATCGCCCCGCCGATAAGGCCGTCGAAAAACGCCCAGACGAGGCCGATGAGGCTGCCAATCGGGCTGATGGTGTAGCCCCGGTAGACCCTGCCGATGAGGGTCGCCTCACCGGTAGACCCATCGAACAGGATGATCCACCACGTGATGCACAACAGGCCCAAAGCCCACAACACACCGCAAGTTAGTGCAAATGATTTAACATTGAGCTTCATCGTGTCACTCCTGCTGCTAATCGAAAGTTGTCCGCTGGAAATTGTCGATTGGAGATTGTCGATTGACCAGTGCGCCGAACAATCCGCAATCCGCCTATTCTCCGATGATCTTGACGAGCACACGTTTGCGGCGTCGGCCGTCGAATTCGCCATAGAAGATCTGCTCCCACGGACCGAAATCGAGCCGGCCGTCGGTGACAGCCACCACGACCTCACGTCCCATCACTTGGCGTTTAAGGTGGGCGTCGCCATTGTCCTCGCCGGTGCGATTATGTCGGTAGTGCTCGATCGGCTCATGCGGTGCGAGCTTCTCGAGCCACTCCTCGTAATCCTGGTGCAAGCCGGATTCGTCGTCGTTGATAAACACGCTGGCTGTTATGTGCATGGCGTTGACCAGGCACAGCCCGTCGCGGACGCCGCTCTCGCGCAAGGCGTCCTCCACCTTCGGCGTGATGTTGACAAAGGCGCGACGAGTAGGAACCTCAAACCACAGCTCGCGGCGGAGCGATTTCATAACACCCTGTCTCCTGAGTTCGTGGGATCATTCTGCGATACATCCGGTACTGTCCCGCGCACGGAGCGACCCGGCAACCGCACTAGGGTACGTACCGCAGGCTCGTGCGAGAATCCTTTCTCACACAAATGAGCCGAGAAGGAATTATCGGCCCAGCGAGAAGAGATTCCGGGGCCGGCGGAACGAAAGTTGCAGGAGCATTTGGCAAGGCCGCTCGTGCGAGAATCCTTTCTCGCACGAATGAGCCGAGAAGGCATTCTCGGCCCAGCGAGACCTCCGCCGACATCGCGGAGCTTCCTTATGCGGAGCCTGGACGGGGCGCCCCGCTAGGCGTTCCTCGCGGTGGCCGTATAATGCTGTATTAATAGTGTGTTGCAGATAGGCAAGGAGCTAAATAAGGGGACTGATCATGAAGAAGTTACGACTGTTCACGCCCGGACCGACGATGGTTCCCGAGGAGATCTTGCTGGAGATGGCCAAACCGATGGAGCACCATCGCACGGCCTTCTATCGGGGTATGTACAAGGAGGTCCACGAGCTTCTGCAATACCTGTTCCAGACAAAAGCACTCTGCATGTTGTTCACCGGCAGCGGCACGGCGGCCATGGAAGGGGCGATCGTCGGTTGCTGCCCGCCGGGACACAAGGCGCTGGTGATCAGGAACGGCAAGTTTGGGGAACGGTGGGTCAAAGTGTGTGCGGCGTTCGATATCGACCACGCGCCACTTGACATCGAATGGGGCCATGGCGCCAAGCCGGCGGACATCACAAAGGCTATGGATGCCGATCCCAAGATCGACACCGTGATTCTCGTCCATAGTGAGACATCCACAACGGCGCTCACCGACGTGCAGGGAATCGCGCGGATTACGCGGGAGCGCGGGGCGCTTCTTCTGGTCGACGGGATCACAGCCGTCGGGACGCTGCCCGTCAAAATGGACGAGTGGGGCGTCGACGTGTACGTGACCGGCTCGCAGAAGGCATTGATGTTGCCCGCGGGGCTTGGCTTCGCAGCCGTCAACGACCGGGCGTGGGAGCGGATCGACTCGGGGAAGATGCCTACGTTTTACAATGACCTGAAGGCCTATCGCAAGTCACACGAGACGTTCGACGCACCCTATACACCGGCCCTGATGCTTGTACGCGGCGCGCTGCACGCTCTGCGTATCATCAAGGAGCGCGGGCTGGAAAACGTCTGGGCTGAGACAACCATGCTCGCCCGTGCGACCCGGGCTGCGGCGCAAGCGATCGGCCTGAAGGTGTACCCGGTTGACCCGGTCGACTCGGTCACGGCCATGATCGTGCCCGACGGTGTGGACGAGGCAGCCCTTCGGAAGACCATGCGGGGCAAATTCGGCTTCCAGATCGCCGGAGGGCAGGGCGACCTGAAGGGCAAGATCATCCGATTCTCGCATATGGGCTATGTCGATGCCTTCGACACGCTCGGTGTGATCGGCGCGTTGGAGCTGACGCTTGCCGGCCAGGGCTTCGATGTGACTATCGGCGCGGGTGTGTCAGCCGCCCAACGAGTCTTCGCCGAGGCGATGAAATAACGAGCCACGGGCTTCAGCCCACGCGGATGTGCGTTTCGCGGAGTCTGCACGTGCTTGGCGTGGGAGGCATGGGCGAGGATCGCTCCGCAGCAACCTTGCAGATTTCACAACAAGTGTTCGGAGCGGCCCTTGCCCGTGCACGACGCATGGACGCCGTTCTCACGGATAAGCTCCCATCGAAGAACACCGCCCGAACTCGTCATTCGGAGGTTCGCTCTACTTTTTGGGAACACATTTCATTATGCGTTTGCCCATACCTCCCGTCGTGCCCGATCGGACCGGGGCATTGTCGGATCGGATGCTTGCGAAGCCTGCGCGTTGACGATATACGATTCTCTATGGCGCGGAGGCCAAAGAGAGTTTTGCAGTCTTACCTCTGGCCCGCGGGGATGCTGCTGCTGACGCTGTCGGCGTGCAGGTCACCGGGCGAGTGGGCCAGGTTGCATGAGCGGCGCGAGGTCCTGCAACGCGAGAACGCGCGACTCGAACGGGTCGTCGCGCAGCGGGATGGGACAGTCGCCCGGCTCCATCAGCAGATCGATAACCTGAAATCTTTCGGGCCGGATCAACCGGCTGACCTGTTTGCGCCCGTCAAGCTCGAGATCGCCAGCCTATCGGGAGGCGCCGACTACGACGGTAAATCGGGCGACGACGGCATAACGGTCTACCTTCGGCCGCGCGACGCGGACGGAGATGTCGTGAAGGTTCCCGGGCGGATCACGGTCCAGCTTCTTGACAATACGAACCTGGCTTCGCCGCGCGTCCTGGGGGTCTACGTGTTCGACGATCCGAAGAAGCTGCGTCGGTTGTGGCATGGCCGGTTCGCCACGAATCACTACACACTCCGGTGCCCGTTTCCGCCGGGATTGAAGCTGCCCGATGACCGGCGTATCACGGTAAGTGCCGAGTTCGTGGAGTACCTGACCGGCGCGACGCTGACGTCGGTCAAAGAGGTGACCGTATCGTATCCCGACGAATAGTACACCGGGGATGTGCGCCCGCGCAAGGTCAAATCACGTGTCTTTCCCTTGCCGCGACCGTTTCGTTGAACTATACTTATGGTGGGTTCCGATGAGCAAGCGGGAGGGGTACTCCGATAGTTGCGTCAAACGGATCTGAATTCGCCATGGAAGATCCAAGAAACGATGATGCCGGGCTGGAGCAAAACGGGGCTGCAACGGCCACCAAGAAGAAACTGGCACCGACAAAGCACAAACCCAGGCAGCTTCCGCCGTATAAGCTGCTGCTCCACAATGACGACGTCAACACCTTTGATCACATCATCCACTCGGTGATCCGGCTTACACCCATTCCGCAGGTGGAAGCGATTGTCAAGGCGATCGAAGCCCACGAGACGGGTGTCGCCCTGCTCCTTGTCACGCATCGCGAACGTGGTGAACTCTATGTGGAGCAGTTCGCCTCGCTCAACGTTACCGTCACCCTCGAACCGGACGAGGCATAACGCCGCGTTCCGCAACTCCCACGACTATAGCGAGCCGCCGACTTCAGCCGGCGCGGATTATCGTAACGTAACAACGCAGGGTGCCACGCCCAAGCCCACCGTGCGTCATCCGTGGGTGCTTTTATGCGGGTTGCAAGTGCCCTCCGGGGACACTGGGAGGAGCGTGGTGCGGTCACCCGCTCGATTGCAGCCTGCAAACCCGCCAACGTATGACACCGTTTCCGGGCGATCGCTTCTATTCGCTTGGTCTCGATGATCCGGTCCAATATAGTCATCAACGATGATCTCCAACCTTTACTACGCCGTGCCGATGATCCTGTCACAGGTTGCCGCGCCGGGTGTGGCCGCAGCCGAACCGAATCCCACGCAGCACGTACTGACGATGATCGACCGGATTCTGTCCGGTGTGGCTGTGGCGCTCGCCGTTATTATTGGTGCGTACTTGCTCGCCCGGCCGAAGCGAGACCCGCTTCGCAGCGCGCCGCTTCGTCCGAACAGACTCCGCGAAGACGCTTTGGCGCTGGCGGTTGTGGTCTACCTGCTGGCGGCGGCGTTCATCGCGGGCCTCGTCCAGCTCTTTACAGGTCTGACCGAGAGCATCATCTCGACCATAGTGGTCGGCAACGGTGCCCACCTTGCCGGCATCGGGGTGTGCTTGTTCATCGCGGCTACGCGGTTCGACGGCGGAATCCGGCGTTTCCTGTTCGCTGGAGGCGGCCTGCGGCGCGGTTGGTGGGGCGCCGCAACTGCGTTGCTGGCGATCGCCGCGATCGGGTCGTGTCCGATCCTTCGTGATACCACGATGAGAATCATCCTGTATTTCGCGCCGGACCACATGTTCGACCCGCATCCGACGATCCAGGCATTGCACGAGCAAACGCAGCCGATCGGCGTGATCATCGCGCTGTGGGGCGGTGCCGTCGTGATCGCACCTATCGCGGAGGAGTTCTTCTTTCGCGGATTGCTTCAGACGTTGCTGCTTCGCCTGGTGCATCGCCGATGGCTCTCGATTGTCCTGGCTTCACTCGCGTTCGGCGCCGTGCACTTCCAGCAACCGCATGCGATGGCGGCCCTTACGGTGCTCGCCCTGTTGATCGGATATTCCTACGAGCGGACCGGATCACTGGTGCCGCCGATCCTGATCCATGCCGTCTTTAACCTCAAGACGCTTATCTGGGACGCGCTGGGCGGCGTTCCCCCATAGGGGCGTCCGCAGCCTGCCGTTGATCCAAGTGTGCCGCAGCCTGTGAGATTCCGGATGCGACACTTCGCCACTGACCATTGCACGACGAAGCGTGATGGGATTGACCGCTGCTTCTGATTGAATAGTCTACCACACAGAGCGTCTGCAAGAATTCGTAGCGGCATTTGCGAGGATTACTCATGAACACGATCACGGCGAAATGGGCACCAATGCTGGGTCTTGCATTTGTCATTGGTTGCGCCTCCACCGAGACAGCGCCCCGTTCATCGCTGTCGATGTGGACCCTTAGGACGACACCGCTTGACCGCACTGCGTCAGAGCTTGACAACGACACGTACGAACATCTTGCGTGGGCCAAGACGTGCCGCGCCCGGATTCTGGAGGTCGACGGTCGCCGTACGGTCAAAAACACACTTGTCCCATACAACAAGATGATGATGCATCTGGACGCGGCCCGGTCCGAGTGTGAGCTGTTCGCACATGTACACCCGGATGACTATGTGCGCAACACGGCGGAGCGAGATCGGCGAAAGGTCCTTCAGTATCTCAGTGAGCTTATGCGCGATCCTGAATTGTGTGAGTCCTTTCGCGCGTTGGATCTTGCGGGTGCCGACCCTGCGACACGGTATGTCGTCCGCAAGATCCGGCGGGACTTTCGCCGGGCCGGCGCAGACAGGCCCGACGATGTCCGGCAACGCATCGCCGAACTCACGGAGGAGATATTCAAGCTCGGGCGGGCATTCGTAACAAACATCCGCGAGGACCAGCGCGAGATTCTCCTCGACTCACTGGCTGAGCTGGACGGTATGCCGCGGGATTGGATCGACAGACATCGTGCAGGCGCAGACGGCAAGATCCACGTCACTACGCGCTATCCCGACTATAAACAGTTTATGACGTACGCTCGCAACGCCGAGGCGCGATCGACACTGTACCGCCATTTCAAGAATCGGGGATATCCCAAGAACATCGACGTACTGCACGAGCTTCTAGCCAGGCGATATGAGCTGGCACAGATTCTCGGCTATGCCAACTGGGCTGACTATGTCACCGGCGATTCGATGGTCCGATCGGCTGACAATGTCCAATCCTTCATTGACCGGATCGCAGAACTAAGTAGAGAACCAGCCCGGCGCGATTACCACATCCTGCTGGAGCGCAAGCAACAGGACGTCCCCGGCGCAACGACTGTCGAATCCTGGGAGAAGGACTACTACGCACAACTGGTGAAGACTGAACAGTACGCATATGATCCGCAGTCATTGCGGTCCTATTTCAATCCCCCGGATGTTTTCAGCGCATTGTTTGAACTCACAGAAAAAGTGTTCGGGATTACCTACCGTCGGATTCACGGCCTGAACCTCTGGCATCAGGATGTGACGGCGTGGGACATCTGCGACGGCGGGAAACGCATCGGGCGCTTCTATCTCGATCCATATCCCCGCAAAGACAAGTATGCCGGCACGGCTGTATTCAACTATCGTACCGGTATTGCCGGTGTGCGACTACCACAGGTCGTTTTCGTCTGCAACGTTCCGAACCCGTGTTACCGAAGGGATCGTGTTGCGCTGATGGACCACGATCAGGTTGTCGCCGTCTTTCGCGAGTTCGGGCGATTGCTGCACGGTATCTTCGCCGGTCACCACCGATGGATGGGTAATGCCGGTCTCACCGCGGAACGGGATTTCGTCGAAGCCCCCGCTCAGTTACTGGAAGCATGGTGCTACAACATTGACACCCTCTCGCTCTTCACCAAACACTACCGGACACACGAGCCCATACCGGAACACGCAGTCGAGCAACTGCGACGCGACGGCGAATCCGGTAAGGGATTGTACGTCGCGCAGCAGATATTCTATGCCGCCATCTCGCTCAACCTCCATGACCGCGATCCTGAGAATCTGGACACCACAGAGCTGCTGATGGAACTCCAGGACAAGTACAGCCCCTTCAACTACGTGGAAGATACGCACTTCCAATGCAACTTCGAGCATCTCGATGAATGCTCGGCACTGTACTACGCGTATATGTGGTCCGTGGTGATCGCGAAGGATATGATAAGCAAATTCGAGAAGGACGGCATGCTAAACGCCCGAACCGCGCGGCGTTTTCGCAAGACAATCCTTGAACCCGGCGGGTCAAAGAGAGCGGTCGATCTGATAGAAGACTTCCTAGGCCGGCCTCATTGGTCTGATGCCTTCAAAACGTGGATCGATCGGCCGTGACTTAATGTGCAGGGATTCGGATGTCGTGCAAAACTCGACCTACGATCTTGCTCGGGGGCCAAATCCCCAATCCCCAATCCGCAATCGTCTAGGTCGTCAGTAAGCAGGCCTGTTCCAACCATTGTTCTCTGTCTTGCGCGTCTTTGGTGTCTTGATTGTCTTGTTCGTGATGACCAACATGCACGTGCGATGGAAGGTTTTCGCTATGGGTTAAAATCTGCTGGGCAACGCCCGTCCAGGTGAACCGGGCCCGGGCCTTTTGGGATCCATACTTGGCGAGTTGTCCCATGATGCGCGGATGGGCCAGCACGGAATAGATCGTATGACCAAACGTTTCCGGATCAAACGGATTGGCGTAGATTGCCTCCAGACCCCATGTCACCTGCTCCCACAGACCCCCTTCCGTTGTGATGATCGTGGGTGTTCCACATGCCATGGCTTCAACGGCCGTCATCCCAAACGGTTCGTACCGGCTGCTGAGTGCAAAGACGTCGGCCAGGCGGTAATAGTCGGCCAGCTCCTCGTCGGGGATGTAGTCGCGAAAGATGACCCGATCGGCGATACCCAATCCGCGGGCTAGCTCCTTCAGCTCGGCGATCTGCTCGCACTCGCGTTGTGTCGGCTCGGTGGCCCCGATTGCAAGAAGCAGCTTCGCATCCTCGATCCGCTTGAATACACACGGCATCGACTGGATGAGCAGGTCATAGCCCTTGTTGTGGGCCATTCGACCCAGCGCCAGCACGATTCGCCCTTCGAAACCGTACTCGCCCTTCAACGCAAGGCGTGACGTCCGTGATACAGGGAAGAATCTCGTGTCGTCATAACCTGGTGGAACCACGTTGATCTTGTCGCGCGGAACATCGTACTCCCCGTTGCATAGGATATCGCGCTGCTGCGGCGTTGTGGCGATCAGGCCGTCGCATTCGTCATAAATGACTATCTCTTCCCGTATGCGCTTCCGGAAATTGTACTTACGTTCCCCTTCCTCGGGCTTTTCTGCCATGTTGTCCCGCTTCCACGAGCCGATCGAGTGCGGCGTATGGAGATGGGGGATTTTGAGCCGGTTTGCAAGGGCCTGCCCCGCCATCCCAGCATCCCAGTAGTGGCTGTTGATGAACGAATAGCGCAGCCGACGCCCTTGGATGAAACGCAGCGCGTTGCCCACCCATTCTGGAATATGCTCGCACAAAGTCTCTTTGGGGATGAACTCCTTGCCTCCACAGGGGAAGCGAAGGATCCTGACTCGCGGCGCAACCTTCTCGGATCGAGGCTGGTTCTCAAACCGTCTCGTGAGGATGTCCACCTGGTAGCCCATGCGGCCCAGGCACCGGCTGAGCTCCAGCACATAGACGACCTGCCCGCCCGTGTCGGGCTTACCCAACTCCGGTTCCGCGGCTACGTACCCGTGAGTTGAGATCATTGTGATCCGCTGTTTTTTTGCCATGGCGCACCTCCTGTCGCGTCGATTAGTGACCTCGATATGTATTGCTAATTATAAGGACAGGCCACCGATCTGCAACCGCCACCCCGTTTGTGCCCGTATACGACAATGCGGTGTCGACCACTACTACGAGAATTATCGGCATCACAAAGACCAATAATCTCAAGAGATACACATCCCTGCGGATGTGGCGAAACCGCCGTTTCCGGCTGTCATTCTCAGCCGCGCCACAAAACGCTCCATATTGCTGGGCAAGCGGCCGATAGGTCTTCGAGTTCCCAACCGGCACCATAACGTGTGAATGTATTCTGGCAGCTCCGGCGTTAGAGATGATGAATTTCAGTGATCACAGGCCGCGTTTCGTGACCAGGTATACGGCGAAGCTTCCCAGCCAATGTCCACCCTCGTAGTGCTCCCCGGTCACGGCTGCAAGCCCGGCGGCACTGTGCTGGCGGGCAACACCAAGCACGCCGGCGATGCGTGGATCGTGCGGCGGAAGCCCGGCTGCGATACCCCCCAACATCCAGGCTCGCGAGAGGTTCAGACCATCGAGGTGGACCAGCTTGCCGTCTTGTTTGTCAGTGACGACGGCCGGACACAGCCAGTCAGTTGAACCGTCCAGACTCAATTCCGGGAGAAAAGCGCCGAGCCACGCGGCAAACTCCGCGTGCGGAAGAATCCGCCGCATCAAGTCCGCCTCGGCAAGAATGGGTGACATGAAGTCCTGACCGCTGGGCTCAAAGTCCAGGCTGGCTCCCCGGTCATTCAAATAATAAACGCGAGCACGCCGTGTCACAAGCGCTGCCATCTCCTTGTCACCCAGGCATCGCGCCCAGTCCAGCACCAATCCCATCGCAAAGGCCGTCTGACTGTGCTCGCCGGTTCGGATCGGATGTGAAAGCTTGGGAAGCCATTCCTTGAAACGATCAGCCGCTTCCCGCGCCAAGGGCTCCAGGGTGCACGCCCATTCCTTAGCCTGCGGATCATCCCACTCGTGAAGCTCCGCCGAAAGCTGCAGCAACCACGCCAGGCCATAGGGGCGCTCAAAGCTCTTTCGCCCTTCGGTTCGAAGGTACTCAACCTCCGCGGCCACCTTTTCAGCCGTGAAGCTTCGGTCAAGCGCGGCGCGGGCTCTTGCGACGAAGGAAGCCTGTGGGTGCATCCGACAAAGGCGCACCAGCAGCCAGTGCCCGTGGACGGCCGAGTGCCAATCGAAGCAACCGAAAAAGACCGGCGTCAACTCCCGCGGGAGCTTCGCATCCTCGGCAGAGTTTAACACGTGAGCGATCTTGTTCGGGTATTCCTGATGGAGGCAGACTAGGGCAAGCTCGGCAAACCGGCTCACCGCCGCGGCGTCGAATGCGCCCTTCTCCTGAGCGCCTGCCGGCGTGGACATTGCGACAACGATCAAACCCGCAAGAATCCGTTGCATGGCGTTTCTCCTAACATTAAATGACCGTGCGTAATTGTGCTACAACCTTGATCCTGAAACACCGCACGGGCTGAAGCCCGCGGATCGGTCGCGCTGCAGGATCACACACCGTCATGTAGGATCATCATATCCCGAGTCCGGTATTGAACAAGGATCGACGAAGACCGCCGCCCATCCCAGGCAACTTGTCGCGGAATCAGGTGGTTCAACCAGTCGAACTCAACGCTGAGCCCACACACGTGTTTCGGGTTTCGCAGTGCAACACGGACCAACATCATGTGACCAAATATCAGGCACTTGCGGGAGGTGATCAGGCAGGCAATCGGGTAGGAGGGCGCCTCGCGGCGCCCGTCCTCCCACACCACCGGACGTACTCATCGTATCCGGCGGTTTCTCTCAATGTTGCAACGCGGCATACCTC
>Ga0307432_1000641_pt1 | contig 25127 bp, 18 predicted proteins | sample SalMarWE160150MG_FD_202158 | JGI IMG/M metagenome (GOLD analysis project Ga0307432, IMG submission 202158) | Salt marsh sediment microbial communities from the Plum Island Ecosystem LTER, Massachusetts, United States - WE1603-150 | ecosystem: Environmental > Aquatic > Marine > Intertidal zone >...
ATGTTGAAGAATTAATGGCGATAATGGATATTTTCGTTTTGACTTCTTTACGGGAAGGTCTACCTCGAGTATTGGTGCAGGCTGCGGCAGTGGGAATACCTTCGGTTGCTTTTAATGTAGATGGAGTACCGGAGATTATTCGGGATAATCATAATGGATTTTTAGTTAGAGTGAGGGATGTAGGGCAATTGGCAAATAGGATTGAAAAGTATATTGATAAAAAAGAACTTGTTTTATTACACGGCCAAAAAGGTAGGGAATTTATTAAAGATAAGTGGTCTATAGAGGATATGGTTGATAAAATTGATAAAATTTACCAGAATTTGGTTCGAGAAAAACTGAGGGAAATAGAATGAAAAGAATATTGGTAACGGGCTCTGCTGGTTTTATTGGTAGCAAAGTTTCAGAAATGCTTCTTGAAAAGGGATATCAAGTCGTAGGTGTGGATAATATTAATGATTATTATGATATAAAACTTAAGTTATGGCGCTTAGAAAAATTAAAAAAGTATAGTAATTTTATTTTTTATAAAATCAATATTGAAAATTATAAAGAATTAAAATCGATGTTTCGGGAAAATTGTCCTGAAGCGGTGATCAATTTAGCAGCTCGTACGGGGGTGCGTTATAGTTTGGAGAATCCATTTATTTATCTTTCAGCAAATAGTGGTGGTAATCTAAATTTATTAGAGTTGTGTCGGGAATACGGAGTGCCTAAATTTGTATTAGCTTCCACATCGTCACTTTATGCAGGTCAGAAGATGCCATTTAAAGAAGATTTGCCGGTCAATCATCCTATTTCACCTTACGCTGCTTCCAAGAAGGCGGCTGAAATGATGGCTTACACCTATCATTATTTATATGGATTGGATGTCACAATTTTACGTTACTTTACAGTTTATGGCCCTACGGGAAGACCGGATATGGCTACTTTTAGGTTTATCAAATGGATTATGGAAGGTGTTCCTTTGGAAATTTTTGGTGATGGATGTCAGAAGAGGGATTTTACTTATATTGATGATATTGCCAGGGGGACAATTAGAGCTTTAAGACCTTTAGGATATGAAATAATTAATCTGGGGAATAATCATCCATATAAGCTTTCTGAAGTCATAAAGTTAATGGAAAAATATATTGGGGAGGAAGCCCGATTTGAATATAAAGATTTTCATAAAGCAGATATGAAAACTACCTGGGCAGATATTAATAAGGCAGGAGGGCTTCTTGATTGGTGGCCGCAAGTTAGCCTGGAAGAGGGCATAAAGAGGACTGTGGAGTGGACTAAGAATAATTGGGAATGGGTTCAGAAAATAAAAGTATAAAAGTAGATTTAGAATAAAAAAAGGAAGAAAAATATTTATGTTAGTGATAATTTTATTAATTTCTTTTATAATTAGTTTTATTTTATTTCCCTCAATGATTTTTCGTTTGAAAAAAGCAGGAATTGTAGGAAAAAATATGCATAGCGCGATACGGGAAGAAGTTGCTGAAATGGGCGGATTAGTCATTGTTGCTGGTTTTGGAGCAGGGATATTTACGGTAATTGCAGTTAAAACTTTTTTTAATATATTCCCTTCGGTTGATGTAGTCTCTATTTTAGTTGCTTTATCTACGATATTGATAGTTGTATTAATTGGGATCTTTGATGATTTGGTTTCCATACCTCAACAGATTAAAGCCTTTATGCCTTTATTTGCCGCTTTACCTTTGATTGTAATTAAAGAAGGAAGTACTTTTATGAGGATACCATTTTGGGGAAATGTAAATTTTGGTTTACTATATACCTTGGTTATAATTCCTTTAGAAGTTACCATTGCTGCAAATGCGGTAAATATGTTGGCGGGATTTAATGGCTTGGAGGTCGGGATGGGGATAATAGCGGTGGGGTCTTTGGCTATCATTGCTTTCCTTTTGGGAAAAGCGACTGTGCTGGTAATTTTACTTGCCGCATTAGGGGCGCTTTTAGCTGCTTTATATTATAACTGGTATCCGGCAAAAGTATTAGTAGGAGATGTGGGAACATTGAGTATTGGAGCAATTATAGCAGTAGCTATGATTATGGGAAATTTTGAGATTGCGGGAGCGATTTTACTAATTCCCTATGTTATAGATTTTTTAATAAAAGCGAAAAATCATTTTCCTTATAGTTTTGGAGTTTATCGGGGTGCTAAATTATATTGCCCTGAAGGCGGGCCAGTGGGGCTGGGGCAGTTGATTATGAAAGTATGTGGTGGTATCAGTGAGAGGAATTTGGTGTTAGTGTTGATGGGAATTGAAGCACTGTTAGGTGTAGTGGCGATTTTACTTTATGTGTAGATAGCGTAGAGAGCGGGCAGGGTTTAGCTTTTATGGGAAATATTTTTGCGAAAAAGAAGGAGTTTTAAATACATATGTTGTATATATAAAGTACGCAATAGAATTTTGGTTTTTATTTATTAGTTTTCGGTTTGCAGTTAAGAAAAAACAAATAAGAAAGATATTACTCATAATAAAAGGGGAAAAAGTGGAGAAAATTTTTAGAAAATTTTACTGGCTGATTCAGGATTTAATATTTATAAATTTTGCTTTGGTTTTTTCACTAATATTAAGATTTAGGCAAGATTGGGTACAATACTTTAATGAATTTAAAGGACTATTTATTTATTTTCCTATATCCTATATTATTTTTGCTATCCTATTTAAATTGTACAAAAGGGTTTGGAGATATATTAGTATTAATGACCTTTTTTTAATTACTTGGACTGTTACAGTAGCAATGATTAGCTCGTTATTATATTTAAATTTTGTAATGGGAATTTATATCCCTTGGAGTGTAAAGGCGTTAACCTGGTTTTTTAGTTTAGCCTTCATTGCTGGAAGCAAATTAGTCTGGAGGTTATATTGTGAAAAGAAAAGTGCTTTTAAAAAGGGAGGGGAGAGAGTATTAATTATAGGGGCTGGAGATGCTGGAGAGGTTATTTCCCGTGAGATAATAAAAAGATGTGATTTAGGTACTTTGATCGGTTTTATTGATGATGATAAGGAGAAGATTGGAAATAGAATTCATAATAGATTAATTTTTGGGAGCGTTAAAAATATAAATGATATTTTAGAAAAAAAACATATTAATACGGTTATTATTGCTATTCCTACTGCAACTGGAAAACAAATTAAGAGAATTTTCAATAATATAAAAAGTAAGAAAGTGAAGATAAAGACCTTACCCGGATTGTATGAGTTAGTAGATGAAAAGGTCAGTGTTTCTCGGATCAGGAATATTAGTATTGAAGATTTATTGGGAAGGCAACCGGTAGATTTAAATTTGGAGGAGATTTCCGGATATTTAGAGGGCAAGAGAGTGATAGTGACCGGAGGGGGAGGTTCAATCGGAGGAGAGCTGGCACGGCAGATTTGTAAATTTGGGCCGAGGAGTTTGATTTTATTAGACCATAGTGAAAATAGCCTTTTTCATATAAATCTTGAGCTTGAAGGGAGATTGACGGAGGTAGGAGAAGAAGCGGGAGTGGATATAGAGATTGTGCCTGTAGTGGCAGATATCAGGAATAGAGATAAGATGGAAAAAATATTTAAAAAGTATAGGCCGGAAGTTATTTTTCATGCAGCTGCTCATAAACATGTTCCCATGATGGAATTCCATCCCGATGAAGCAGTTATGAATAATATTATCGGAACTAAGAATGTGGCGGAGTTGTCAGAGAGGTATGGGGTAGGAAGGGTTGTTATGATTTCTACTGATAAAGCCATTAATCCTACCAGTGTAATGGGGGCAAGTAAGAGAGTGGCGGAGATGGTAGTAAAAGATATGGGAAGTAGGAAAGCGAAGGTAGAGGAGAGAATAGGAGAGGGCGAGGGAGAGGGTAGAAATAAAACTAAATTTGTAGCGGTCCGTTTTGGAAATGTATTGGAGAGCAATGGCAGTGTAGTTCCAATGTTTAAGAAGCAGATTGCTGAGGGTGGACCGGTTACGGTGACTGATAAGGAGATGAAAAGGTATTTTATGACTTTGCCTGAGGCAAGTCAATTAGTGATCCAGGCCGGAGTGCTGGGGACAGGCGGAGAAGTATTTGTGCTGGATATGGGAAAACCTGTAAAGGTGCTGGACCTGGCTAAACAGATGATCTATTTATCCGGGCTTGAAGTTGGTGGGGATATAGAGATAAAGATTATAGGGTTAAGACCGGGAGAAAAATTGTTTGAAGAATTGATGACTGAAGAGGAAAAAAGCGGGGTGCTGGGAGATAGCGGACACAAGAAGATTTTTATTGCCAAGGTTGGAGAAGTTGATGGAGAAAAGTTGAGGAAAGATATTAAGGAGTTGGAAGTGTTGGCAAGGGAGATGGACGCGGAAGGGATAATAAGGAAGCTGCAGGAGATGGTGCCGAATTATGAGCCAAATAGGGGAATGCTAAAATAGTATAAAGTTGCCAAAAAGTGCCAGGCACTTTTTGGCAACTTTTAGTCGTTTGTAGGGGTAGACCTTGTGTCTACCCTCTTTACATTAGAAAAAATAATTATATCCTATAATCCCAAAACTCGTAAATCCGTTTGTTTGTCTATCCTCAAATAAAACAAAATCCCTATTTTGGCAAAAATATAAAAAAACTTGTAAACTATAAGCCGGATACCTGGCGCTATAGAATAAGCAGCTACAGGTTTTTCTATGAGATTGATGACCAAAGAAAAATAGTTTTTATGATATCTGTTGATAATCGCCAAAATGCTTAATGAAAAGTTAACCAAAAGTGCCAGGCACCTTTGGTTAACTTTTTAGTAAGTTTGGGGTAGGAAGGGGAGTTTGTGCTATAATGAGAAAAATATTATCGGTTTTGGAGTAGGTTTTTTAAAATGGTAATAACCAGAGTAAGAGAGGAAGTTTTTAGTTCTCCGAGATTAAGTGATAGACGAGGAAGATTTGGCGGGGTAGTGGTGATAGGTGGGGCTAATATTGATTTGAGAGGCAGACCTGCTGGGGAAATGCTGGAAAGGCATACCTCCAACCCGGGTAAGATAAATGTCGGTTCGGGAGGAGTGGGAAGGAATATTGCCCACAATCTAGCTTTGCTGCGTGTGCCGGTTACTTTATTGAGTGCAGTGGGAGATGATGGAGAAGGTATAAGAATTTTGGAGGAGACCGGGAAGGCCGGAGTTAAGACCGACCAGATAATAATATCGGGAGAGCACCCTACCGGAATATATCTGGCGATATTGGACGAGAAGGGTGAGATGGAAGTAGCGGTATCGGATATGCAGATATTAGAGGAAATTACGGTGGAGTATCTGAGGTCAAAGGCTTATTTAATTAAAGAGAGTAAGATAGTGGTGATGGATACTAATATCCTTGAGCAGAGCATCGAATATATGGTAGATTTGTGTAATAAGGTTAAGGTCCCTCTTTTGATTGAGCCGGTCTCGGTGGAGAAGGCTAAGAAATTAAGGAAGGTATTGGACGGAAGCGAAAAAGGAAAGGGAAGCGGAAGATGGGCTATTGATTATATAACTCCGAGTGAGGATGAGCTGGAATCAATTTTGGGGGCAGAGACGGAGAGAGATAGTGACGAGGATGAAGATATAGATGTGGTGAGGGCGGCAGAGGAATTAAGGCGCAAGGGGGCAAAGAATGTGATTGTCACTTTAGGAAAAAGAGGAATTTATGTCTCTTATAGCGGGGTTGATGAAGGAAGAAAAGAGGATTGGAACAAATTTATGGCACCCTACAGGGGCGAGGTAGTTGATGTAACCGGGGCTGGAGATGCGCTGGTAGCCGGCCTGGTCTATGGAATTTATAAAGGATATTCTCTGGAGATGGCGGCAAGATTTGGCCTGGGGGCGGCGGCCCTGACTATTTCCACAAAAGAGGCGGTAAGGAGAGATTTAAGAGAAGGATTATTAAGAAGCAGGATTAAAGAAGAAGATAATAAATAATGAAGATAACAAAGAAGGAAGAAGGTTAATATAGATTAATTATGAGTGCAAGCGCGAGGGTGAATGGAGAAAGATTTTTTGATTTTAAAGAAGAAGTGAAAGAGGCTCTGGAAAGTGGCGAGCCAATAGTTGCTTTAGAATCGACTTTAATATCTCATGGTTTTCCTTATCCGGAAAATTTAGAGGTGGCCGGGGAAATGGAAGAGATTATACGAGGATATGGAGTTGTGCCTGCGACTATTGCAGTTATCGGAGGGAATATAAAAGTAGGGCTGACGGCGGGTGAGTTGGAATTTATGGCAACTTCTAAAGATATTTTAAAAGCCAGTAGGCGGGACTTGGCAGTGATAGCAGCTAAAGGTTTAAATGGAGCTACCACGGTGGCGGCAACTATGATGGTAGCGGAGAGGGCCGGGATAAAGGTCTTTGCAACAGGGGGAATAGGAGGAGTGCACCGGGGAGCAGAGAAGACTTTTGATATATCTGCAGATTTGCAGGAATTGGCACGAACCTCGGTAGCTGTAGTGTGCAGTGGGGCAAAGGCGATACTCGATTTGCCTTTAACCAAGGAATATTTGGAAACTATGGGTGTGCCGCTGATTGGATTTGGGAGTGAAGAGCTGCCTGCTTTTTATTGTCGGGAAAGCGGACTAAAGGTTGATTATGTGGTAAATGATGAGAAGGAAGCAGCTGGGATAATAAGAGTTATGCAGGATTTAGAATTAGGAGGGGGAATGATTATTGCTAATCCCGTTCCTGAGGAATATGCCCTTTCAATGGAGTATATGAATGAAGTGATAGAAGAGGCTGTTAGGGCAGCAGAGAAAGAAGGGATCAAAGGAAAGAAGTTAACCCCTTATCTGTTGAACAAAATAAAAGAATTAACCGGAGGAAAGAGTTTGCAGGCAAATATTGAGCTGATAAAAAACAATGCTCGGGTGGCCGCAAAGATTGCTTACGAACTAAAAAGTTAAAAAAGTTTCCCAAAAGTGCCTGGCACCTTTGGGAAACTTTTTGGTGTCGGGATCCTAATAAAGCATGTGGATAAAATAAGGTATAATATAAAAAAATTGTATAAAAAGAGTTCAATTTTCATATTGAGGTCGGTGAATTTAATGATTGGTAACGAAAAGATTAATATTGTAAAAAATATTTTAGTGCAGGCATTTAACCCTTATCTAATTTATATTTTTGGCTCTACGGTAAAAAATAGAGACAGAGGGGAAAGCGATATAGATATTGCCATTCTGACCGATAGAAGAGTAGACGAGTACGAATTATATATTCTATCTCAAAAGTTAGCGGATATTTTAAAAAAGGAAGTAGATCTTATAGACTTGGATAAGGCTTCCACTGTTTTTAAAATTCAAATTATAAAAACAGGAAAATTAATCTATAATTCTGATAATCTAAAGAAGATGTATTTTCAAATGAGGACTATGAAAGATTACGCAATTTTAAACGAGGAAAGGCAAGAGGTAATAGATAAAATTAAATCAAGGGGTGCTCGAATATGATCGATGATGTAATTTTAAATAAAATAGAAATTGTTAAAAAATGTATTAGCAGAGTGAAGGAAGAATATGCTCATAATCCCAAAAATTTGGAAAATTATACCAAGCAAGATTCTGTTACTTTAAATATTCAGAGGGCATGCGAAGTAGTAATTGATTTGGGGATGCATGTTATTGCTGAAAGGGATTTGGGGATTCCTCAAACGAGCAGAGATACATTTGAAATTTTACAAAATAATAAGATTATTACCCCTGAGATGTCCGAGCGGCTTAAAGCGATGATCGGATTTAGGAATATTGCAATACATAATTACCAAAGGCTAAATTTGAAAATAATCCAAGCAATCATAGAGAAAGACCTGAAGGATTTGCTGTCTTTTACAGATATTATTTTGAAAATATAAGAAAAGTAATGCAACCAAAGGTGCCTGGCACCTTTGGTTGCATTTGAAGGATAAATACCTAAATAAAATATCAAATTAAGTAGTTGGTACATATTTAGTGTCTGATATGCTTCATTTATGTGCAAAAGATAAAAAAGAGAAGATAAGTATATTTCGAAATCTTTTCAAGGGAAGAGAAGATGTATTTGCTAAATATTGGGTAAGCCGCAAGACCGGGAAAAGGGGTTATTCTCCAGTATGCAAAAATGAGTGGATTCCCCACATTTGTAGAAAACCGTGTGAGAAATGTGGGAATAAGGAATATGTTCCTTTGGATGATTTTTGGATCGAAAAACATTTAAGAGGAGATATTATTATCGGAATTTACCCTATTCAACTTGATGATCGAGTGAATTTTTTGGCTTTTGATTTTGATAAAGGAAATTGGTTTGAAGATTCGATAAATTTATTAAAGTTTTGCCAAAACATTGACTTAGCAGCTTATTTAGAGAGATCAAAATCAGGCAATGGAGCACATTTATGGATATTTTTTTCTCAGTCGATTAGTGCGGCAAAAATAAGAGAATTTGGTTTTATACTTCTTGAAAAGGCTGGCATTACTGACATTAGCGGAGATAAAAGTGGATTTGATCGAATTTTTCCCAATCAGGATTTTTTAAAGGAGGGAGGATTAGGAAATCTAATTGCTTTACCCCTGCAATACCATGCCCGACAAAAAGGAAATACTTTATTTCTTGATCCAGCTAATACATATATACCTTATATTAATCAATGGAATTTTTTAAGTACTATTAGAAAAATTAGTGAAATTAACATTGATTTATTTCTTAAAAGCCCTTCAGCAGATATCCCTTTACCTATTTCAGAAAAAAGATTCCTCAGGATTACCATTTCTAATTACATCTCAATTCCCATTAAAGATACAGATGAAACTTTTTATCAATTTTTAAGAAAAAATTTAATCATACATAATCCTATTTTTTATGATAAAAAGGCGAAAGGATTTTCTACCTGGGATACTCCTAAAATGATATATTGCCTAAATTCTAAAGGAGGTAATTATGTTATTCCCCGAGGATTTTTAAAAAATTTGGAAAAAAAATCACTGTAGCTACCTATCAGTCACTTGTCAGAAAGAACCTAAAAATAATAGTCGATAAAATAGGTTATGTTATTGTCGATGAATGCCATAGAGTACCAGCAAATACATTCCAAAAAATAGTAAAAGAGTTCAAAGCCAAGTATCTATTAGGTTTAACTGCTACCCCTTTTAGAAAAGATAAATTGCAAAAATTAATGTTTCTCTATATGGGAGAAATTATCCATAGAATCGACCCAGATAAAATTTCAAGTGAACTAAAGGGAGTTGATAGTATCTTAGAAATAAAACATACAGATTTTTATCCTGATTTTGAAGCTGTTAGGAAATATAAAAAGATCATTGATTTATTGATAAAAGACGAGAATCGTAATGACCTTATTGCCAGGGATATCATCGGTGAATATTCTTTAGATAAAAGTATTCTTATATTAACTGGAAGAAAAAAACATTGTTTAGAAATTTCCCAAAGATTAGGACAAAAAGTTAAACATTCTGTATTAACCGGAAATTTGTCTCAAAAAGCAAGAAGAGAAGTATTAAAAAACTTCAACGACAAAAAAATAAGGGTGTTAATTGCTACCGGACAATTAATAGGAGAAGGAATTGATCTTCCTTTTTTAGATACATTATTCTTGGTATTTCCCACTTCTTCAAAGACAAGATTAATTCAGTATATAGGAAGAGTGCAGAGAAAAAATAAAGGTAAATCAATATCAAAAGTTTATGATTATTATGATCAATATGTTTCTGTTTTAAATATAATGTTTCAGAAGAGAAAAAAAATTTATGAGAAATTAGGAATAAAACAAGCAAAACCAGATAATAAAGTATGAAAGATGACAAGTTTAGTGCCAGGCACAAAACTTTACCTAAATGACAAGTTTAGTGCCGGAATCCTAATTTTAGGAAGTATTTTTCTGTAAAAGAAGGATTTTTGGATTTATTTGTAGAATAATTAATTAGTGTTAAATATAATTATAAGAGTATATACAATAAAATGGGGGAATTTGGAGAATTTATATGGAGATAGTTATTGTCGGTGCTGGTCCAGCAGGTTGCTATACGGCTCAGTTGTTGAAAAATTATGGTATAAAAACCAGAATAATTGAAAAACATCGTGAGGTAGGGAAGCCAGACAGGTGTGCCGGATTTGTAGGTAGACAAGTTTTTGAAAATACAGTATTACCAATTTCTAAAAGTTCTATTGTAAATCAAATCAATGGAGCTTTATTTTTTTATAAAGATGATAGCTTTCTGATTAGAAGAAAAGATGTGGCTTATGTAATTGATCGAGAGAAGTTTGATAAAAATTTAAGTCAAGGTTTAAATGTAGAGTGTGGGAAGAAGTTGATGGAAATAAAGAACAACGGATCTGGTTATATACTCAAGACAAATCTTGAGAATATCTACGCTGATTTAGTTATCGGAGCTGATGGACCAAATTCCTTGGTGAAAAAATTTATGGACCTTGGTAGAAATATAGGAAAACGGGAGATGGTAAAACATTATACAGGAGTTCAGTATAGAATAAAACTAGATAAGGATTTATTATCTCCAAGGGTTGCCCAGGTACATCTTCAAGAAGGTGTTTCTTTTTTTATTTGGGTTATCCCGGAGGGTAATAATATCATTCGCTTAGGGCTTATTTCAGATAATAGCCGAAAATATCTAAATCAATTTATAAAAGACTTTAAAATTAAAGGGAAAATTATTGAAAAATTAGCTGGAATGCTTTCTCTAGGATTTACTCAAGGTTTTTATAAAAATATTGCATTAGTGGGAGATGCAGCCTGTCAGATAAAGCCTTTAACCGGTGGAGGGATATATTACGGACTAAAATCGGCAGAGTCTTTGGCAAAATGTATTAAAGATGATAAATTGGATGAATATGATAAAAGATTGAAGAAGAAATATGGGAAAGAGATTAGATTTGGGTTGAAAGCTCGGCAGACTTATGAAAGATTAAATAATGATAAATTGAAAGAAATATTTTTAATATTTAAAAAGAATGCAAGATTTATTGAGGAAATAGCTGATTTTGAAAATCATTCTATTATTTTTAAGAAGGCGCTTAAGAATCCCAAGATATTTATAGAAGTAGGGAAGATTTTAAGGGGGAATATTTGGAAGACATTATTTTAAGAGGAATAATGAAGAAGAAGACAAAGAGAAGAAGACAAAGAGAAGAAGAGGAAGAGGAAGAGACAAGAGGGAGGAAAAATTAAATTGAAATCAATAATTCTTTGTGCAGGAAAGGGTACTCGTCTTAGACCACTTACCCACACCAGCGCCAAACATTTAATTCCCATTGCCAATAAACCGGTGTTGTTTTACGCAATAGAGGCAATTAAGAATTGTGGAATAAAAGATATGGGCATAATTATTGGGGAGACCGGAGAGGATATAAAGAACGGTCTCAAGGATGGCAGTAAGTGGGGAGTGAATATTTCTTACATTGAACAGAAAGAAGCCCTGGGATTAGCTCATGCGGTATCGGTAGCGCGTGATTTTTTGGGAGAAGATAAATTTTTGATGTATTTAGGGGATAATCTTTTAAAGAACGGGATAAAAAACTATGCGGATAAATTTATTCAAGGGAATTATAATGCATTTGTGTTATTGACTGAGGTGGACGACCCGAGGCAATTTGGAGTAGCTGAGCTGAAAGAGGGAAGAGTTGTGCGGGTAGTGGAGAAACCCAAAGAGCCGGTCAGTAATTTAGCTTTGATAGGAATCTATTTTTTTGATAAAAATGTTCATCAAGCCATTAAAAGTATAAAACCCTCTGCCAGGGGGGAATTGGAGATTACCGATGCCATTCAGTGGATAATTGATAATGGCTATAAGGTGGGAGCTGAGGTTATTGGTGGTTGGTGGAAAGATACGGGAAAACCGGAAGATATTTTAGAGGCCAATCGTTTGATTTTGGAAGATATTGAGAGAGATGTCAAGAAAGGATGTGCCTGTGGGGACTCCGAGATATTAGGGAGAGTAAAGATTGGTAAAGGCGTGAATATTGTTAATTCCAAAATAGTTGGTCCGGTAATAATTGGTAATAAAGTGAAGATAGATGATTCATATATCGGGCCATTTACCTCTCTGTCTGATGGGGTAGAAGTGGAAAAGAGTGAAATTGAATATAGTGTAATCCTGGAAAACACTAAAATAAATAATGTCAAAGGACGCTTTCATGGCTGTCTAATTGGCAAGGGAGTTAAGATTTTACGTTCCCGTGTTTCCCCCCGCAGCTTTAAGTTTGTCTTAGGCGATCATAGTAAAATTGAATTACTATAGAGATAAAAAGTTTCCCAAAAGTGCCAGGCACTTTTGGGAAACTTTTTTAAAAAGAAGAACCTAAGGTGATGTAAATACCATATCCGTGGGGGGCGGTTAAGGCTTTGGCTGCTCCTAATCTTAGGGTAAAGGGAGAATCGTACTGGTAATTAAAATCTGCTTTTAATTCTGCTCCGATACTGGATTTAAAATTCTGCCAGATAGAGTTAATTTCATCTTCTTCATTGATTATATTCATATTTACACTGTTGCTGGAGCTTTCCCAGGCATTTCCCATATCGAAAAAGAGAGCACCTGATAGTCTTTCTAAAAAGATGGAGAGGGGACCAAGTTTAAGGCTGTGCTCGATGTTCGCCATAGGAAACCGATATTCCAAGCTGGCTAAGAGAAGATTATTTCCTTCAAGGGCGGCAGATTTATATCCCCGTAGAGAGAAGGTATTTACATTGATATTACTAAGATTATCCGCAGAATAGTTACCTCCCAATTTAAATTTTTTTTTGTCTAAACCTGATTCTAATATGTTTAAAGAGCTAACACCGGCAACTAATCGAAGAGCCAGGACCTGATGAAGGGGATGTAGAGGAATAAATTTCCTGCCATCAAATAGCAATTTATCAAAAGTAAAATCACTGCCTAGGGCTTTATCAGCATGTTGGTAGGTTAGAGAGAAGGAGCTACCCAGTTCGGGGCTGATTGAGAATCCATATTTTTCTGCATCAGAGTAGGAGTAACCTAATTTTAGGCTGCTGATTTTTTGCAGGTTAGTATTTAGGGAAGATGATGTGTCAGCTGCATTAAATGATTTTTCGTATTGATAGCCGAGAGAAAAGATTTGCCTATAAGAGCGCGAATTTGTGGTAGAGGCAGTCTGTCCCTTAAATGGGAAAAAAATATTTATTCCGGTCTTACCTTCTTCCCACCAGGAGGTTGGGGTTTGGGAAGCTAAAACAGCATTACCGGACAAATAAAAATTAATAATAGGAAGGTGGCTATAGTTATAATAATTGAGGTTGTAGTTTAGGTCATTATTGATTATCCCATAAGTAACACTTAAAGGAAGAGAATGAAACCCCAGCACATCCTTCAATTCAGTAGAAAAACCAATCCCTAAGTCGTTTTCGGTGAGCTGGGCAGCGGGGATCCAATAGGTGGGCGGCCAGAAGGAGGTTAAAGGATGGCAAGGGTGGATCGGGTAATTGGCTTTAGGAGAATTATTTGGACCATTATATTGTTGTTGCTGCTGCATTGGCCAAGTAGTATCCTGTTGTGTGGCAATAATTTGAGGTTCAATATATTCTATTTTTACTTCTGTCCATTGGCTGGAGTTGTGGTCTACTTTCATAAGGTGCAGTTCATATCCTGTGGTGTGGTAGGAAATAAAGGCTAGCTGGGTGCCATCAGGAGAGATGGAGGGCTGAAAGGCTCCTCCCAAGACATTAGTTATTTGATATAATTTTTTATCGGAAAACGAGAAGGCAAAGATATTATAAATTCCGGTACGATCAGAGGCAAAGAAGAGATACTTGCCATCGGGAGACCAGCAAGGGCTAAGGTCAATAGATTTATCGCAAAAGATAGGCTGGAGGGTAGAATTGACGATATTGTCGGAATCAAGATTTAAAATATATATATCCTGATAACCCTGGCGCCAGGCAGAAAGGGCTATCCTGTCCCCATTGGGAGACCAGGATGGTTGAGATAATTGAGTACCATCTCGAAAATCTGTTAGATAGACAATGTCTTCTTTGGTAATTAGTTTATAGGTGGGGTGGTTTTCATTAATTGATGAGCTTGGGGAAGGTGAATTAATTAGAGCTAAATTATTTGTTCCCGATTGATTAATTACTGCCACGATTTGAGGATTATCTGGGTCAGGTGACCAGCTGGGATCGCGTGCACGCAGCCCTTCAGAGAGTCGAACTTTTTTTTCTGTTTTCAAATCAAATAAATAAAGGTCATAAAATTTATAAAATTGTTTATAGTCATCTAATTTAGCATAAATTATTTTAGAATAATCGGGAGATAAGCTAAAAGAAGAATCCCGGCCATAAGTTCTTTTAATTAGGGGCTGGGTTTGAATCCGATTTTTAGTAGAACGGGGAGTTAAGGGAAGAGAAGGACTTAAAGGGTCGATAATTTGAATAAAGGGATAGGAATGAGGAGTAGAAACTTTGACTGCTATTTTGTCTCTATCGGAGGTGGGGGTGGAAAGCCAGTGCGGGTAATCGACCCAATAATTGTATTTAGTTAATTGCTGAGAAGGCGTGAGCTTTTTTTGAGAGAGAATTTTTTGTGCCTGAAGTTGATATTTTTCTTTTAAATGGTCTTCCCAAGTTTGATATAGTTCGTTCAGGTTCAGGCTTATCGCCTTTTTTACGGCATGGTTAAACCCCAAATAGGGATATTCACAGAAAATTTTACTCATAGCAATTACTTTATCTTCTCCGTATTTTTGAGCTATAAAATGGATAATAGATTGGCCATAAATATAGGGTGCGGTTCCGTCGGGCCAGGAAGTAAGATAATAACCGCTTATCTGATCCAAGGTATTAAACTTTTCTTCAAGAGCGGCCATGCGAAGATACATATCGTATCGAGAATCAATACCTCGACCTCCGGTGGTGAATTTTGTTTCATTATAAACCGCTAATCCTTCGATTGACCAGATGGGCTGGAGGGCATTGGGAGCGAGTATCTGACCGAAAAGGGCTCGTAGGGCAGTAGTAGGTCCGGAAGTCATCTCAAAATGAGCTATATGGGTGTATTCGTGAGTGATTACCATTTTGAGCCAGCTTATAAATTTCATATCAAAAGATTTAGCAGTGGCGCCGGTTAGGGAGATGCGGATTACTCGATGGGGAAAAGAGGAGGCAAAACCCAGAGCATAATCAGAAAAGTCTTCAATAATTATGGCTATTTTTTGCATGGGATGATGCTTGTTGGGCGAGCCAAGCTGAGCATTAATCTGGTGGTAGGCTTCCTCGGCAATATCAGCCACCACTTGAGCTAGTTGTTCATTATTGTTATTAAAATCTTTATTATTTTGTTCATTGTTTTGCGCTACAGAAAAATAGACTGAGAAATGAGGGCTTTCCAAAACCTTCCAATTTAAGCGAGGATCGTAACGGGCTTCTACCATAACTACGGCTTGAAGAATAATCAGCGAGAATATTATAATAAAAAAAATTACATTTTTTCTCATAGGCCCACACTTCCCCTCAAAAAGTTTCCCAAAAGTGCCAGGCACCTTTGGGAAACTTTTCTATAAAAATAGGTTTATTTTAATATGATTTAGCCAGAGCTGGTATATACGATCAGAGATTAAATTTCTATCCACCTTTTTACATATTTTCAGTACACTTGAACTGCTTATTTGTAGAGAATTCGCTACATCTTTTACTCGGCAATCCTCTTTTATTAATAAATATATAAGTAAATGTTTTAAACGTTTATTAGTTTTTATATCTCCAATCTGTTCTTTTACTTTCCTTAATATATTTTTTATATTTCTGGGTGATTTATTTTGTATTTGATTTGAGGTTATTTTAGTGACATTTTGTAGGATTTTTTCGGGGTCATCTTTTTGAATATTTCCTTTTACGAAATTTATAAAATTTTCTGAACTGGTTTGACAAAGTGTTAATAATTCTCGAATGTTTAACCAAGAAGGAATGTTTTTGTTTTGATTTTGAGTAGAGAGAAAATATTGAAAACTACTCCAGGGGTATTCTTCAGGAGAATCCACTAATCCGGCCTCTACCGGATTTAGGCTAATATAAGAAGCTACACTATATAAATAAAGAGAATTTAGGATAAGATGGCTTTTATATCGGTCTTGAAAGAGGTGACCCTTTCTAATATGTCTTATGTTGAACCAGTGGGCATAAGAGGAATTTAAAAGCTGCATTGCTTGAGAGAGATTTGCTTCTTCTGTCTTTAAAAGAAGGTGAAAGTGAGTATCCATAAGTGCATAGGAAAATAAGTGAACCTTGTGAAAGCTAACCATTTTTTGTAGAAGTTGTAGAAGTTTATTTCTATCTACATCATCAGTAAATATGTTAGTTCCTTCCACACCCTTACTAATTATATGGTAAATAGCATTTTTATCTTCTATCTCTGTTCTATTTCTTCTTGCCATAATATAATTATTATATATTTTATAAATAAATAGTTCAAGGGATTCCAGCATAAAAGCCACTAAAAAGTTTCCCAAAAGTGCCTGGCACCTTTGGGAAACTTTTTTAAATAAAATTTTGTTGGAGTTTTATAAGAAATAAGGTATAATTGATTTTGGTTGCGTATTCCGAATATTCTAAAGGAAAGTTGGAGAGAATGGCCCAACAGAAAACCATAGTTACAGAAGTAGTAAAAAAAAGTAAAAAAAGTGATTTGTGGTTTTATATCATAATAATTACATTATTAGTGACGATGTCTTTGTGGTATATCCGCCAAGTGGGGTATTTACCCTTATGGATAGATAACCAACCTTCGACTCTTATTGCTGAAATGGACACAGCCACCAGAGAGAAAAGGGCAGATTTTAAAATTATAAATGCCCACGAACATGTTCAATCCTTCAGCAATATCCCTCTTCTCCTTAAGGTGATGGAAGATTGCCAAATGGAAAAAATAATTCTGCTGGGAACCCCAAAATTTACTTTTTACTTAAATCCTAAGTATGGATTTAGTGAATACGATAAGAATAATGAAGAAATAATAAATATAAGCAGAAAATATCCCGATAAATTTATAGCATTATGCACGATTGATCCACTCGATGAAGACAAATTGGAAAAGTTAAAGAGCTTTATTGCTGCGGGAGCCAAAGGCTTGAAATTATATAATGGACATGGCTATTTCTATGATAATTTTTTTCATCTTCCCCTGGATGATTCCGGGATGATGGAGGTGTATCAATACTGTGAAGAGCAAGGGATACCCATCCTTTATCATATAAATAGTGGTCGTTTTCTGGACCAAATGGAAAGAATTTTGCAAGCCTTCCCTGATTTGGTAGTTATTGCCCCTCACTTTATCTTGACTTCCAGAAATCTTACACTTTTAAGAAGACTCCTTGATACTTATCCCAATTTATACACTGATATAAGTTTTGGTCATCCTGATTTTCAAGTTGCCGGGTTTAAAAGGATTTCTAAGAACGCTGTGGCTTTCCGGGAATTTATGCAGAAATATCGTGAACGGATAAATTTCGGAACAGATATAGTAATTACCTCTTATCGAGCGAAAAGCAGGAGCTATATTGATGATGTTACATTGAGTTATTTTGATATGTTGGAAAAGGATGAGTTTACTCTACCAGATTCGATTTATAAGAAGATGAGCAAGAAAACTCGAGAACAAACTGATCCTAACACTGTATACAGAGGACTTCATCTCAATGATGAAACTTTAAAAATGATTTACCATGATAATGCAGAAAGGATTTTCGGAAAATGAAATGAATAAAATAAAAAAAATAAAATAAGTCAGAACCAGAGGTATTTCATATTCACATCATTATTTGAAGCAAGATACCCACCAAATGATACCAAAAGTAAATCTTGATTACCTTGTAAAAAAATAAAAAGTATTTAAAGAAAGGAACATATTAAGAGATGAAGAAATTTTATGCATTGTTATTTGGATTAGTTGCTGTAATATTAATGGGGGGCTGTTTAAATTTGGAGGGAATCTTTCCTTTTTTAAATCAAGCACCAGTTATAATTTCTGACCCTATTATTGCTGCTACAGAAGATCAGCTATATTCATATCAGGTAGGAGCCAGTGATCCTAATGGAGATACTCTGACCTATTCTTCTATTGTTAAACCAGAGGGGATGGACATTAATAGCGAAAATGGTTTAATAACCTGGACACCGACCAATGATCAGGTAGGAATTCATCATATAATCGTAGAAATTTCTGACGGCAAGCAGAGCGTCACTCAAAGTTTTGAAATTGAAGTTTTCAATGTGAATAATTCTCCTCAAATCTTTTCTTATTCTCCTGGTAGTTTAAATGTTGGTGTAAATGAAGGGGACTCAATAAAATTCGAAGTCCAAGCCCAAGATATTGACTTAAACACAACATTAAGTTATCAATGGTTATTAAACGGAAAGAAAGTATCAAGCTCTACGGGTTCAGGAAATAATTCAAAAAGTAGCTGGATTTATTTTGCTAGTTATGGAGATTATAGTCAGAAAGTAGTAGAAATTTTAGTAAGTGATGGAGAATTGAAAGATTACGCAAAATGGAATATAACAATAAATGACATCACCCCTCCTACCCAACCTAACTTAAATACTATTACTTCACCAACTAACATCTCACCTCAGATTTTATTCGGCACTAAAGAAGGCAATACATCTGTTTGGATTAACGGAACAGAAGTTGTACCGCTTGATTTGTTAACAGATTGGTCATATTCTTATAATCTTTCTGAGGGAACCAACAATATCTCGATTACCTCCCGCGATTCTATTGGAAATGAAAGTTCATCAGTCATTACTACTATTATGTTAGATACAGATGTACCAGCAGTACCAATTTTAGATAATGTAGTTTCCCCGACGAACCTTTCACCACAGACTCTTTCCGGTAATAAAGAGACCAATTCTTCAATTTGGATCAATGGAACAGAGGTTATATCGATAAATTCTGATATTACTTGGTCATATACTTTTGATTTGTTTGAAGGAAATAATAGCATCTCAATAACCTCTCGTGATGCCGCTGGTAACGAAAGCTCCCCAGTAACTATGACAATAGAATATGATCTTAATATCTATGTAAATATAACCAACGCCACCGGGATAGAAGACGGAACGCAAACTCACCCCTTTAATACAATAACTGAAGGGATTAGCGAAGTTGCTCCTGGAAAATCAGTTATGGTAGCCGCCGGGACTTATAACGAACAGTTGATAATAAATAAAAGCATTACTCTTCAGGGAGCAAGTCAGGACAATACCTTTATAACCGGGAGTGGCTTAACTGAAAATTTAATCAGTTTGGAAGCAGATAATATTACTATATCTGGTTTTACTATCGATGGCGATAGCAGTACTAGCGTTGGAATTTATTTTGAAAATTATTCCTTTATAAACATAAACAATAACACAATACAAAACAATATTAGTTATGGTATAAATTATACCAATTCTAGCCCCACTATTGAAAATAATGATATTAAAAGCAATGACTATAGTGGAATAGATGTTGGTACTGGTGGGGCAGGAATAGTAAGAAATAATTCTCTAATTTTTAATAAGTATGGAATACGTACCTGTGGAGATTCTTGCCCTGAGATTAATAGAAATAATATTAGCGATAATAATACTGGGATTTACTGTCGAGAAAGTGCCACTCCAATTATTTCTTATAATACTATCAGTAATAATACTGGTTATGGAATTCTTATTGATAATATTTTAGGTAATTTAGTTAATCCGGATATCGGTGGTGGAGATGGGCAAAGTGATGGTCAAAATAAAATAACAGGAAACAGCATTCACGGGGTTAGTAACAAAACTGCTCACAGCATAATGGCATTAAATAACTGGTGGGGAGATGCTGCTGGCCCAAAATATCCATATCATACTTCAAGTAGTGGTGATTGGGTTTATTGGAGCAATATAAAAGGTATTATTCTATTTAATCCTTATTCAACCGAGCCCTAAACGTTGTAAGTAAATGTTTCCAGAAGATCCTGGCACAGACTTTACAAAAGGTTAACCAAAGGTGCCAGGTACCTTTGGTTAACCTTTTGGCACAAAATTTGCCATTGATAGTGTAAAATTTTAGTTTGCCATTTTTATACTTGTTTGAAAAATGGTTCTGTGGTATGTTATAAAATATAGAAAGATAGGCTAAAATATGGGGAAGGAAGAGGAATTATGGTCGAGATAAGAAAAAATAAAAACGATATAAATATATTAGATTTAGATAGAGATTTTTCTGAGCTGGATCAGGATAAGATGATAGAGTTGTTAGAGGAATTTCCGCAGAAGATGAAAGATGCCTTGCGTTTGGGGGAAGAATTTTCTATTTCTGCCCCTGACTCTATCCAGAGTTTTAAAAATATCGTGGTATTGGGAATGGGTGGCTCAGCCATCGGCGGGAATCTGCTATCTGATTATTTAGCCGATGAATTATCAATCCCCATCGTGGTTATTCGCGGTTATAATATACCCAAATTTGTAGATGAAAATTCTTTGGTTTTTGCAGTCAGTTATTCGGGAAATACTGAAGAGACTCTCTCAGCCTTGAAGAGATGCCTGGATGCCAAAGCCAGAGTTATCGCTTTAACTTCAGGGGGCAAATTATCGGTCCTTGCACGAGAGAATAACTTCCCGGTGATTAAAGTTCCCGTAGGAATTCAGCCTCGGGCTGCCATTTCTTATCTATTCTTTCCAGTATTAAAAGCATTAGAGAGGCTGGGTTTAATAAAGGAAAGAAATGGAGAGACAGAAGAAACACTCAATATTTTACAGGAACTTTCTAAAGAATATGGTGCTAAATCTCCGCTCAAAAAGAATTTTGCTAAAAAAGTAGCCATGAGTCTCTATCAACATTTGCCCCTGGTTTACGGTTCTGAAGGATTACTAAAGGCAGTGGCAATGCGCTGGAAGACTCAAATAAATGAAAATAGTAAATGGCCTTGTTTTTGGAATGTATTTCCCGAACTCGACCATAACGAAATAGTGGGCTATGAAATAGAAAATAACATAAACCGACAGGTCAAAATTATTTATCTTCAAGACAAAGAAGGGCTTTTGAGGGTAGAGCAGAGACGGAAAATTACCCGCAAGATTATCGAAGACAAAGTAGCCGAGTTTATAGTTTGCCCCACCAAAGGTAAAGGGAAAATGGCCCGCATGTTTTCACTAATTTTCTTAGGCGATTTGGCGAGCTATTATTTAGCAATATTAAATCAGGTTGACCCTTCGCCGGTAGCCTGCATAGAAGATTTAAAAAAAGAATTAGCCAAATAAATTAACAAATTAGCAAATTAATAAATAAATGAATTGATTAAATTGATTAATAGGTCAATTGGAGAATTGGTCGTCGCGGCCAGTCGGTAAATTTGTATATAGGCAAATTGGTGAATTAATAATAAACAGGAGAATATCTATTTGAAATATATAGAAGTTGGCGTTATTGCCTTTATAGTTTCATATATTTTAACTCCCTATATGGCTCGTGTAGGGAAAAAACAGAATATGATGGACATGCCCGGTCATCGGAAAATACACGAGAAAGCTATCCCTTACTTGGGAGGGATAGTTATTTTTTTTGGATTTTTACTGAGTCTGCTATTTGTGGTGCAGATAGAAGGACATGTTAAAGCCCTCTTGATAGGTGGGGTAATCATTTTGTTATTAGGAGTGGTAGATGACATAGTAGACCTTTCTCCCAAGCATAAATTCTTTATTCAAATGGTTCCTGCCCTAATAGTGATTATATATAACAGTGAATTAATAAATAGTTTTATAGTTAATCAATTAAAAATTTTTGATCTGTTAGGTTATTTTCTTTATCCCATCTTAATTTTTTGGATAGTCGGAGTTACCAATTCCATCAATATAATAGATGGATTGGATGGACTGGCCTGCGGAGTTTCCCTTATTGCCTTAGTAACTTTTCTTATTTTAGGCGTAAGACAAAATTTGCAGGCTCTCAGTTTTATATCTATTGCCCTGGCAGGGAGTATGTTGGCTTTTTTAAGATTTAATTTTTACCCGGCAAAAATTTTTTTGGGAGATTCCGGCAGTACCTTTGCCGGTTTCATGTTATCCTCTGTAGGGGCTTTGTGGGTACTAAATAGTGGAAATGCCTTCTTTATTTTTATTCCCATTATCATTCTGGCTCTCCCTATTTTTGATACCCTGTTTGCTATCTGGAGGAGATACCGGGGACATCGTCCTATATTTCAAGCCGATAAAGGACATCTTCACCATCGACTTTTAGCCCGAGGGATATCTCATAAAAATGTTGTGCTTATCTTGTGGGGAATAAGTGTTATCTATAGCGTAATCGCCCTTGTTTTAGCGCTCTAGTGTAAAAAGTTTCCTAAAAGTGCCTGGCACCTTTGGGAAACTTTTTGGGGAAGAAAGGAAAAGAAACATGAAATTAACAAAGAGAGAAGAAAAAATAAATAAAAATAAAAAAGCTACTGTTTTAGTTACTGGTGGGGCAGGATTTATTGGTTCACACATTGTGGATTTACTTATCAAAGATAATTATAAAGTTGTGATAGTTGATGACTTATCTTCAGGTAGAGAGGAAAATATAAACCAAAAGGCCCGGTTTTATAAATTAGATATTACCGACCAAAAAGGTTTAGCTGAGGTGTTCAAACAGGAAAAACCTGATTATGTATGCCATGAAGCCGCCCAGATTAGCGTATCTTTTTCCGTAAGGGACCCTTTATTTGATGCACAAACCAACATCTTAGGTTCTTTAAATCTATTACAATGCTGCGTTAGTCACCATGCTAAGGGGATAGTTTTTGCCTCCAGCGGAGGGACTATTTATGGAGAACCAGAGCATTTTCCTATTACCGAAGATTATCCTTTCAGGCCCCAATCACCTTATGGAATCAGTAAGGTTGCAGTTGAGCATTATCTTGATTTCTATCAGAAAAATTGCCATCTCCCATATGTAGCATTAAGATATGGAAATGTCTATGGGCCCCGTCAGGACCCTTATGGTGAGGCCGGGGTTATCGCTATATTTATAGAAAAGATGTTAAAAGGCGAGATTCCTACTATAAATGGTGATGGTGAATATATCAGAGATTATGTTTATATAGAAGATGTGGCCCGAGCTAATTTACTCGCTCTTCAAAATATGGTAAAATTATCTAAAGTTGTTCGGGAAATAGAAAAAGCTAAAACCAAAGAAGAAGAAAAAAAAGAATCTGAAGCAAAAGCGGAAGCTCGAACTAAAGTTGTAGCCGAAGTAAAATTTAACGGCTTCAATCTAGGGACCGGCAGAGGAGTTTCGGTAAATGAAATCTTCTCCCTTTTAAAGGAGATTATAAAATTCACTCATCCGGCGCATTATGGACCTCCCAGGGCAGGGGATGTAAGGAAAAATATTCTGGATTGCCGCTTAATTAAAGAGGTTTTAGGATGGCAGCCCGAGTTTGACTTTTCAGCGGGTTTAGAAAAGACAGTTAATTGGTTTAAAGAAAATATTTAATAATTAATTTTAATTTTAAAAATTTATCCTAAAAAGAAGGAATTTAAGATACTTTTGTCGTATTAAGATAATTGGATTGAGCAGAAAAAGGGTAAAAACAGAAAAAAGGGTAAAAACAGAAAGAATAGAAAGATAAGACAAAGATAAAAATAAAAAAATAAAAAGAAATAATGAAGGAAAATATATTTATATGTTAGAAAGCGGAATAGTGGTTAAAATTGCAGGAATTATCATTTGCACTGTGCTGATGGTCATCCTGGGGAAATCGGATAGAAAGAAAAAGCTTCCTATAGGGGTCAAATTGATATGTCAAGTTTTAATTTCTTTAATTATAATTTATTTTGGAGTTAAAATAGAATTTTTAAGAGCTCCTTCCTCCTCGTCGGGAGGGTATCTTTATCTTAGCTATTTATCTATCCCCCTAACCGTAATCTGGCTGATAAGCATTACTAATTCTATCGGCCAAGCAGATGAACTGGGAGACATCACTCCCTATATTGTATTTATCGCTTCCCTGACTTTTTTAGTAGTCTCCCTTATCCAGAGACAGGGATTGATTTTAGCGGAAACGCTGTCCTTGATTATGGCGGCGATTTCATTTATTTTTATCAAATATATACCCCGGGGAAAATTTTCTTTCTACTATATGTCTTTTGGATTTATACTAGCAGTGATTGCTATTGTGGGTGTATCCAAGAGTACAGCAGCTTTAACTTTATTGATTCCTCTTTTAATTTTAGGCGTACCGATTATAGACAGCTCTTATTCTATCGTGGCTAATTATGCCAGCCAGGAAAACCCAAGATCGGGCATAGGAAAATTTCCATTGTTTTCGGATAGCGGAAGCAGAAGCAGGTTACGCCAGAAACTGCAATCTTATGGATTTTCGGCTCAAGGAGCGAATGTAACTATTATCGGGGTTTCTCTCTACTTAAGTTTATCGGCTTTTATTATTTCTATATACCAGAACTTATATCTACTGTTAACTTTGACTGCTTTTGGCTGGATGGCTTTTGAATTATTGAAGAACAAGGTTCGGTCAGAGGAATTGATTATCGAAAGGGATATTTTAGCCAGTCGCATAAAACTTTTTCAGGTGGGTATTGACCAGGTAGATAATCAAGATACCATTCAAAGAATAGAGGAATTTATAGTATCTAAAAAACCTCATCAAATTGTTACTCCGGATACTTTGGCTATATTGCGAGCAAGGAAAGACCCTGAATATCACGCTATATTAAAATCTGCAGATTTGGTAACTCCTGATGGAGCAGGTATTTTATGGGCTGCCATTACTCTAAATTATCCTTTACCTGAGAGGGTAACCGGTATAGACATAATACATAACATATGCCGATTGGCTGCCAAGAAGAGGTATTCTCTATATTTATTAGGATCTTATCCTGGAGTTGCCAGTGAAGCTGCATTAAATTTAACCAAGAAATATCCGGGAATAAAAATAGCCGGAACTCATCATGGTTATTTTGGTTGTGAAGATTCTCAAAATTTTGAAGATGTTAAAAATGGTAATAACGATAGGAATAAAGAGGAAGAAGAGATTATTGCCAAGATTAAAGAAAATAGACCGGATATATTACTGGTGGGTATGGGTGTACCCAAACAAGAAAAATGGATTAATAAAAATTTGAACAGATTAAATATTCCGGTCTGTATGGGGGTAGGC
>Ga0307432_1000643_pt1 | contig 24999 bp, 18 predicted proteins | sample SalMarWE160150MG_FD_202158 | JGI IMG/M metagenome (GOLD analysis project Ga0307432, IMG submission 202158) | Salt marsh sediment microbial communities from the Plum Island Ecosystem LTER, Massachusetts, United States - WE1603-150 | ecosystem: Environmental > Aquatic > Marine > Intertidal zone >...
ATATGACTTAAATAATAAGGACTTAAATAAATTGCTTTACTTATATCTATTAATTTTATCTTCTTTTCATAATTTGTTCGAATAAATTCTCTTGTCTTTCTAATAATATCTACATTTTTAATATTTCTATTTTCGTAAACAGCTTCAGTAAATCTATCCAAAACTTTTACAACCCAAATACACAACTCTTCAATTGATTTAATCTTCCCTAATTCTTGAATATATTCAAAATTTAATCCTAAAATCATTTCTAATTCTGCCTTACCCTCTACCGCAGCTCGAGAAAGCACAACTGCCAGTTCCAGGATTCGAGCTCGAATTAATTCTGTTTGACCGGCATTTTTAAACAATATTTTTCCTAAAATCTCATTTAATACTTCTTTTGCTCCTTTTTTGTCCCCCAATCTAACTCTCCTCAGTAATTCTCTCTCTGTCTCTAAAGGGTAAAGTGAGCTAACGGAAATAAATGAATTTTCATTTTTCTCTTCTTTTTCAAGCAACTCTAATTCTTTTCTTTTTATCTTTTGAATCTCCTCAGAAATTCTTGCTTGTTGTATATATTTTTCCTGGCGTAGTTTAATATCTGTTAACTCCATTTTTGTTAAATAATTAGCCATGATATGGAGAATATCCGCAGCTGCCTTTACCTTTTTCTCAGAAACTATCTTAATCCTTTTCAGAATTTCTTCTAACCGAGACTCCTTCAGTCCTAAACTTTTATCTACTTTTTTTATCTCTTCCAAAAAAGAAGAATCTGGCTTTCTCATCAAAATTCCACCAGAAATAAAGCAACCTAAAAATTCACCCTCATACAAAAAAGGAGCAGTCCATTCAATAATACCGGCATGGCAGCGAAAAATATAAGGAAATCCATATTCGACACTCTGTAACATACCATTACTAAAAGATTTAAAACACCTTTTTTCTCCTTCTGAACTGCTCTGAATTAATTTACAAAAATTACAAAGAAATCCATCAGAAGTTGAAGATAAAAATATCTTACCCTTTTTATCTACAAAAATCACCTTAAACCCAGTTGCTTTATAGTAAGAATCTAAAAGCCATCTAATAACATCTTTTATTTTAGAAATTTTGTCTTGACTCAATTTTTCATTTACATCGTTAAAATTAAACATAAAATCTTTTTTCTTCTTTACAAAATATTAAATATCATTTATTTTTCAATCTCTTTAATAATTTATCCAAAGGAAGTGTATTTATAACATCCTTTTCTTCCAACCATCCTCGGCGAGCTACATCTACTCCTAAATTCATAAATTCTAATCCGTCAATACTATGGGCATCGGTCTCAATGGCTAATTGCACTCCCCTGTCTTTAGCCATCCGGCAATAGACATCATTTAAGTCAAGCCTCTCCGGATAAGCATTTATTTCTAAGATAGTTCTTGTCTCAGCAGCTACATCCATAATTTTATTAATATCTACTTGATATGCTTCACGATATCCAATTAAACGTCCGGTAGGATGAGCAATAATATTCACCAACTTATTTTGCATAGCTTTAATAATTCGACCAGTTATAATTTTGCTTTCCTGTTTAAAACCAGAATGAATTGCTGCAATCACCACATCTAATTTACTTAAGATTTCATCAGAAAAATCTAAACTGCCATCTGCTTTTATATCTACTTCAATCCCAGCTAAAATTGTAAAATCTTTTAATTCTTGGTTTAACTTTCGGATTAATTCTATCTGTTCTTTTAATCTTTCTTCTGTTAAACCACCGGCAACTCCAAGTGATTGGGAATGATCGGTAACAGCAATATATTTATAGCCTTTTTTCTTTGCTGCTTTTGCCATTTGTCTAATGGTATGCGCCCCATCACTCCATTTAGTATGAAGATGCAAATCTCCTCTAATCTGAGAATACTTTATCAGTTCAGGCAATTTATTTTCCTGTGCCGCCTTAATCTCTCCTCTATCCTCCCGCAACTCTGGTGGAATAAAGGGTAAATTTAAGATTTTGTAAATTTCGTCTTCTCTCTCTCCTGCTATTCTCCTATCGGTTTTTACATCAAATACTCCATATTCATTTATTTTTAAACCTCTCTTCACCGCCAATTCTCTCAATCTAATATTATGGGCTTTGGAACCGGTAAAATATTGCAGAGCAGCACCAAAACTAATCGGTTCCACTACTCTTACATCTACATGAATGTCCTCCTTGGTTATAACGCTTGATTTAGTAGGCCCTTCGGCTAAAATTTCTCTCACCTGGGGCAAAGAAGTAAATGTTTTCATTATTTTTTCAGGTTTCTGGGAAGTGACCAGGATATCAATATCACCGATAGTCTCTTTTTTACGTCTTAAACTACCGGCAAAATTTATTTTATCCGTCTCTTTTAACTGACGCAAATCCTCCACAATCTCTTCTGCTAAAGGTAAAGCAGTACCTAAAAGAACTCTTTCTTTTCGCCTTTTATATAATTCTATTCCTCTTAAAATATTAGTTTCCGATTTTTCACCCATCCCTGGCAAATCTTTAACTTGATGCTGCCTAACTGCTTTTTCTAACTTCCCTATATTGTCTACGCCTAATTGTTCATATAAAAGTTTGGCTGTCTTAGGCCCCACTTCAAGAATATCTATGAGTTCTACCACTCCGTCAGGTATTGTCTCTTTTAATTTTTCGTAATACTCAAGCTTACCGGTTGTCAGAAATTCCTCAATCTTTTTGGCGATACCCTCACCAACTCCCGGGATATTATTTAATCCTCCCTGTTGGTAAATTGTTTCTATATCAATAGGCAAATTCTCTAAAACCAAAGTTATCTTTTCATATGCTCTAATTTTGAAAGGGTTTCCTCCTTTAATCTTTAATATCCTGGCAATCTGCTCAAATATTCGGGATAATTCTAAATTTTTCAATTTGCCCACTTCCTTATATTATTAATAAAAATCTATTACTTTTTTCTTCTATATATTGCCTTTACAATCGTAAATTATTTTCTTAATTATAATACTGTTTACTATATACATTCTACAAAACTCTTAAAATTCCTCTTTTTTATAATTTCAAATTTCTTCTTCTGCCAAAACTCTACTCAAACCCTTATGAAATAAGGCTTTCTGCCTACATCTAAAATAAGCCATTTTAAGCTATCTTAAACGCCTACTTCAAAAATATGAACAATCACCTTAGGCAACCTCAAGAAACGCAGCTACGACCATATTTTGCTAAAAGCCTTATTTTGCAAGGCTTTCAGACTACTAAAAATAGAGTTTTTAGCACTTTTTTACCTCATTTTCTCCCTATTTTGGAGCCACTATCAACATCTTATATACCAAAAAAACGCAGAAACACTTATATTTCCTGCGCTTTAAAGACTTAGTATTTTCTCCTATAAAAACTAATAATCGTCAAATTCTATTATATTTATCTCCCTTGTTTATACCTTATTTTGGAATGATAGAAGGATGGATTCCCGCCTGCGCAGGAACGGCAAAGGGGAAATAATGGATAAAATGTGGAAAAATAGCTTCCTGAAAGCCTTATATAATAAGGGTCTCAAGGGTAGGCTTCATATTTTGATTATACGGGCGAATTTTGCCTCGACCTATACTTTTACCCTCGTAAAATGGTTGTTTTTTGGCCTATTTTCACTCCACCAAAATCCAAAAATGGCTTCCTGTAATGGTTACAGAGTTTTGAAGAGGTCAAAAAAGGCTAAAAAAACGTCGTAATTGCTGTTTTTTTGAAAATTGAGACCCGTTTAAAGGCACTTTATGTGCGTTAAAAGGGCATTCCTGAAGGGGAAAAATAGTGGGGACAGTCTTCTTTTGTCCTCCCGCATTTAGTGCAAAACAAAAAGCAAAGTCTGTCCCCATTATTTTCTGGAAGCTTTAAAAATAAAGGCTTTTAAAGAGGGGTAAATAGGAACAGAGAACTCCCTTGTTCCTACATTGCATTTATACTACAGATATCGTCCAGTAATATAATCGATGTAGCCTCTATGTAACCTCCGACAATTCTTTGCTAATTTAATAATCAAATCCTGATAACTCATAGAATGAAAATGAATGCCATCCTCTTTAGTTATTTTAGTAAATTCGTCTATCTCTTTATGATGTTCCACACTCTCTGGCCCAATCGTATCATACCAGAGATAGAGAAGGCGAAATTTGTTCTTGCCAAATATTTCTTTTAGTCCTAAAATGTGTTTTACTAATTGAGCTGGATTCAAATAAAAATATTTATTATCATTAGGGGCTATTTCTTTTGCCAACTTCAATAAATTTGGCATATCATCCCATACTTTATCTAACTCAATATATTTGGGAGAAATCCCGGAATGTGTTTTTGAATAATAAGCTTCTGAAAATTTACATTCTATTGCAAAAACCTTAAATCTTGATTCCGGAGAGTTTTTAATAACAACATCAATATTCGGGTTATGTTGAAATTTCTCACTTATTGGGAATTTAACCTCAAAGATGATATCCTGGGAAGAAGTATTATTTTTACTACAAAATCCACACGCAGCAGCTATAAGAGGGATACGTTTTTCTCTTTTCCAATAATGAAAAATATTCACACCCAATGCAGACGAAGAGTGAACTGCTTGCATTTTACAGGGATTCCCAGTTAATTCTCCGCCATCAGCTTGAGTAAAACTATTTCGGATTTCAAGCATAAAAGGTTCGAATAGATTGTGGTTTAAATTTTGAGTATAGGCTTTTCGACCCCAGTTTCCCTTGTCCCCGGTAAGTACTATATCGTTACGATACGCCCATTGTATTTGCTTTGATATAATATACTCATATGCTTTCATAATTATCCTCCATCGCCCCAAATTATATTGTCAACGTCCCCATGACATTTTTAGTTCTACATGATGCTTAAAATATTCTGTATGTTTTCAGAATATATTTTTTTCAATATATCATCCGGTAGATGAATCCCATAAATAAACCAGCGACCCTGTTTTGGTGGAAAAGCCGGAAAATAATTAAAATATTCATCTTCTGTTTCAAGGAAGCGGGCATAGATTCTGTACCACTCTATATTTGGAAGTCGATCAGTGCCAAAAATAATACGATTAGAATATTTCAAGAAAAATTTTCTGGCAGTATATGGCTGTCGACCTAATTCACCGATTCTCCCTGAGATATCAATGTAAAGGTGTGGGCATTCATCTAATAAAGCAGAAACCCAGGCTAAATTCTCAGCATAGTTGGCAACATGACAGCCAACAAATACTGTTTTTTTGTGTCGACGAATTCGGTTTGCAAATTGCTCAATGATTTCTTGAAATGGTGGGAATCGGGGGCCAAAGAAAGACCTATCTGGGCGCTCATTGAGCTCTTCACATCGCTCATTGAATTGATCTATCGGGTCAAAGAAAGCAACTGGATCGGAGATATGCATATATACTGGGACTTCCAAAGAAGCGGCGGTTTCGAAAATTGGATCCAATCTCGGATCATCAACTTTCGCTAATTTCCCATTCTGGTCTTTCACATGAAGGCCAAGATTTTTCCATATTTTAATGCCGGAAGCTCCCATTTTAATTTGTTCTTCAAGACGCTTAGCGGCCCAGTTTCCAAAATTATTACCTTTTTCTTTCCATTTTGTCCAATCTACTCCACCCATATGGTAAAAACGATCTGGTGCTTTTGCCTTAAACTTTTCTATATGGGCAAATAGGATACTATCATTATCCAAACCATCAAGATCCACAATGGCTTGGATATTTGAATTATTCATCATGGTCAATAGGTCTTCTACTGGTCGATCTATCCAATTTCCTCCTAACAGTTGAAGATGACTGTGGCCATCAATGAAGGGAAATTTTGGCTTGTCTATAAGTGTTTCTTTTACTTTAAGTTTTGATTTAGGAAAAAAATCAACAAGATTTAGTTTTTTTGTCATATCCTTCGCCTCCATTATAGATATACAACTGCAGATAAGTTGTCTTTTTTATTATAGTTCAGCCAATTTACCTCCGTTAAGTACTTTGGCTACAAGCGAGAATTCATTGTGCTTAATCATTTTGCTATTTTCCCAATTTGAAATCCCAACACTTTTTTGCCAATGATCTTTTTGGATAAATCCATTACATTGTACTATAAGTCTATTTAAAAATCCTTCTTTTTCTTAAAAATTATTTTAAAAATAAAAAAACCCTTAAGCAAAATACCAAAGGGCTGGAAATTAGGAAGATCTGGGGTTAGGCTTCACAACTTCACATTATTATCAATCTCCATACTCGATTTGATCATGAAATCATTTTCCTTATAACATATTAGGGAGGCAGATCTTGCAATATCACTTTTCATCTTCCCGCTCGATTTTTTTAATCACTCTGCTCACTGTAGTATATAATGCAAACCAATATATTCTGCTATATCTTTTAAGGTATAGCCATACTCTAGGTGCGCCTCATACATTGCTTGGTCTTTTGACTTCTTGTCCTTACATTTAAAGATCTCATTCAGGAGTGGTCTGGTCATATTGCTAATATGGCATAGCCCTTGTTATATTGCAAGACCTGACCCTATTAATATTGCTATTAATACCTAATATGTCTTCGTAGAAGTGATGTCAAAGAAAATAGGTGTCCCTATTTTATTTGAAGGGTTTTGGAAGGCAAAAAAAAGGGGGGACAGTCTTCTTTTGTCCTCCCGCATTTAGTGCAAGACAAAAAGTAAAATCTATCCCCATTATTTCTTAAACCCTTGCAAATAAAGGCTTTTAAAGAGAGTAAATAAGCACAGAGAACCTGTCCCCCGTTCCTATATATTGCCAATATAGCATTCCTTTGTTATGTTTCAAGACCCTGTGTATCATACTGTGTATCATATCCGGTAGATTATAACTAAAAATCAGTTTGACTAACCGGCAGTTCTCGAGAAGGTTTTAGGTTAAACCATTCCAAAACACCTAAATTACGAATAGTTTCAGCAACATCATTTTCATTTAAAGATGGTTTCCGTTTTTGCTTCCACCTTATTACCTCATTTAAGACATCTTGTTCTGTTGTCTCGCCTTTTTTATTCAATTCTTTTTCAATAAATAAAACTGTTGTGACAACCTCTGCTCTATGTGTGTCTAAACGTAAAAACAAATCAGCTGTTTTATCGATTAGATCATCCCATTTTTTAATATCTTCACAATATTTATCCCGAGCACTAGCGTAGTTTAACCCCGGAAGGACCCTATACATTTTCCCTAGTCTCTGTTCTTGAATTAATCCCGCATTTACCAATCTTTTCTTTACATCATTTAATTCATGACAATAAGGGCCAAAAGATGCTCTCACATAATTCAACTCTGTCGGTAAACCTAAAGCAGTAGCAACATAGGCAATTTTTTGAAATATAGTGCGACCTACTGGCATATGATATTTTTGTTGTTCAATACGATGAACAATTTCAGTCAGCGCTACCCATGCAGGATTCAATTTTTGTAATATTCTCATACCGGATCCGGCTTGTTTCAGGCTAAATTCTTTTGACAAAAACTCAACCTTTAACTGTGCGGGATGAGTACCATATGGCGCATACATCTTCACAGGAATATCCCACTTAGATGCGTATTTATAAATAAGCGGACCAACTGATTCCCAAAGCAATTGCCCATTACCACACCCAAGGGGAGGAATTGCAATAGACTCAATACCCCATTCTTTATACTTTTCAGACAAAATTTTTAACCCTTTTTCAATATCTGCAATATGAGAAGCCGCCCGCCAATGGGTTTTTGTAGGGAAATTAATTATTTGAGGAGAAAACATTCCTTCCTTAAATAAATATGGTATTCCCGGCTTAATATTTTTTCGTTCACAACGGACAACATAATCCTTAAACATACCAGGAAAACGTTTTTTAAACTCCGCGGCAATTCCCTTTCCCATTATCCCAACACAATTAACTGTATTGACCAGCGTCTGTGCTTCTGAATTAAAAATATCACCAACTAATATTTTCATAATAATCTCTCCTTAGAAAAACAACTCGCTTCTTATTATAGCACCTAAATCCGATAAATTACACAAATTATTTAAAGCTGTAATATTATCAACGTATGCGCCAATAATATAATCCGAATGAACACAATCTGGTACTAAAACTTCCGCACATTTTATACCTGCATGCTTATATTCTTTAATCGGATTATTATCAGTCCAAAAAGTAGCATAAATTTCATCTTTATTTAATAATGGCAAACCTTCATCAACAGTCTTAAACCAACATTCTCTTGCCGCATTTTTATCAGTTATTATCACACCATCAATATTCAAAACTATATTCTTAATTCTAAGGACGCATATTTCATCATTTTTTGACCTTCTTGCGCTTAGCATAGGATTATGCGCGTCAAAATATAAATTAGCATAATCGTGTAAGCTCTTATTTGTACCAGGAATTTTCTTTTTCGCCCTTCGTTCCTGTACTCCGCTTTCGGAAATATCGTGAAAATTAATGTTTCGTGATTCATTATGCGACAATATCCCTCTCTTTAGAATTGAAGGAACATTCTCGATATATGTAATGAAATGTAATTCTGCAATATCACATCTGTTCATAAATAATCCTCTTTAAAAATACAGATTTTTTTCAACAAAGCTAAAATAACTCATTCCCGCTGATTAGAATATGATCAGCAAATTGATATTAATTGTCTTAAGCGCTTCTCGAATAGCGCTTGTTATGCCTTGATCTTCCGCGGAAGATCCTAAAGAGCCTAGAAGAATTCCCAGTGTCAGTCTTCACAAAAGTCAATTACCGGAGTCTTTTTCTTTGACAATTAGTAAAGCTCTTTGTTAAGGATAAAGATTTGAATCCCTCTTTTAAGCCTTTCAAAATACGCACTATTCTATTTTGCAAAGATAGCTCTGCCTGTAACTCTGGCTGTAGTTCTGGCCGTTAATAAATAAGAACACATCCTATTTTTTCTACGGTTTAGCTTTCCGTTTTGCAAGGTCTTCCTCTAGGACGTCTATCTATAATAATATCTAAAGCCTTAACCCTCTGGTTAAAAAACTCCTCAGATCTTATAGGTTTTTCGCTAAAGTTACCGAATTATTAACCTGGTACACCTTCCCTATTTATCTAATTCTCTGTTTTTTTTATTTTTTTAATTATTCATAACTCCATGAATCTGCAAAAGGATTATACTTAAGAACACTGCCTGAAGGAGCGTATTCCCATTTATTTTCGAAAGGATTGTATTTTAACTCGCTCTGCGAAGTTGTATATGAAAAACCACTTTCAATAATAATATTAATTAATGCTTTTTTATTATATGAAAGGAAATTGGATAAATTACTAAATGTCTTTGAGTTAATCTGTCCACTAGTTACACTTATTGTGTCTATTACATTTTTAAAATATTGTTTTTCCTCTGTAACTTTATCCTTATCAACAGACATTATTCCATTGTATAAACTTTGTCCGTGTTCTTGTAAATCCGTTGGTAATAGAGAATTTAAAACTAAGAATTTTCTTCCCAATTCGGGAGTCATCTGTCCGGATTCAACAAGGTTCTGAACTGTATCGGTAAAAAATTCCCATTGCACAAATACTTTTTCTAATTCTTCTAACTGTTCTGCCTTCCACTTCATTTCTCTCTTTTGCTTTATCTGCATACCCATCTGGAAGCCTTTATTAAACCCGTCTGCAAATCCTTTAAGGAAATATCCACTATTGTCCGCATAGACAGCTGACACAAATAATGAAAAGATGGTTAGAATAAAAATCGTCGAAATAATAATTCTTTTAAATTTCATAATATTCCACCTCATAATTTAAATAAGACAAATGAAACGTCCCCTTGTCTTATTCTTAATCAGGAAACCAATAATCCGCACCGATATTTTCAATGAATTTTATTTTATCATTGATATTTTTCAAATCTTTCACTTTTTTTGTAGTTTCTTTACCAAAACTTTTATGTTCGAAACTTTTAGAATAAAAAGGGAAACCATGCCTAAGACAAATATTTTGCCGTCTTATATTCTTTCTGAATTGTTTAACGAGTATATCCGTCCAACCTGCTTCTCTATGAATATAATAATCTTTATTAGTTTGCACACTTTTTCTGCTGTTATAATTATCAAATAATTGATTTAAAGGTCTATATCTGCAATCTGCAATTTGAATCCCCCATTCCCAGCATTTTATTCTCTTCTTTTCCATTTCTTCAAAAGGTATATTCCAATTATAGAGCATAAAAACAAATATGTCTTTGGGGCCATATCCTGCATTAATTAAAATATCAAGTTGTTTTTTAATAGTTCTAAATTCTTTATACCCCCAATCCCAAGCTATCCTCGGATATCGAAAACCTGCCTTTTTTATCAATTCTCCTAAATGAGGGATTTCTTGTAATTTTCTCCCGTCAAATCCGCTTTGAGACTCGCACCATAAAATTTCTTTTTGCTTCTTTAATTCTATGAGCTCACTAAAAATATTTTCAATATATGGGTTCATCAGTAGGTTATTATCGTAAAAAACCAGTTTTCGGTGTTCTATCTCACCTTTAATATTATTTTTTGCCTGAAAATTAGGTTCTATTTTCCACGTACCGCAAAAATCGCAATGTCGGACGCATCCCCTAGAGGCGTGAATTATTTGATAATCGACTGGGCTAGGATTACTGAGTATAGAGTAATTTAGAGTATTGGTTTTAGCGTATTTTTCGGCACCTTTATGCACTCCAAAATGCACACTAGCTTTATATTTTCTAAGCTTCTTTCTAAATTCTTGATCATCACCCATTAACGAAGCATATATCCCTCCGATAATAATTTTAGCGTTTGGATAATTGTTTCTATAATATGCAACCGTCTCCCAAACATATTTTGACCAGTAAGTAAATAAGGATGTAATCAAAATTTGATCAGGCTTGAATCTAGTTCCGATTTTTCTTTTATTTTCATTACCACGGACTAATTTTGTTCCATGCCCTTTACTTTTATAGTAGTCGTGTAATTTTAGGAGTCCTATTGGTAAGAAATTTTTGTGATTCTTGCTCTTTTTTGGGATTGGAAAATTTGGTTCAACTAATAGGACTTTCAATGTAATTACCTCTTTCTCATCTTTTTTGGGATATGAATTTTGATATTAAGTTCTTTGCACAAACGAACTAATTCTTTGGCCAATTGTTCTATTTTTGAACTGTCTCTTTTATTTTGTTTTAATCCCTCTCGGTCTTCTCTACTCAGTTTTCTCACTTTTTTAACCAATCCCTCTATATCTTTCATAAAACTAGAATCTGTCATAGGGGCTTTAGCTTTTAAATCGATGTATACTTGATCCAGTTCTTCTTTTTGATCAAATAATCTTTTTCTTGCTTTTCTATGTTTATAAATATCACCTATTTTTCGAATATCTGTTGCTTTATTTATTTTTCCTTCCTTTATTAGGTCAATAACCTTTTCTTCAATATCTTTATCCTGAGCTTTTTTAATTTCTCTTATTGGGCCACTCAAAACCAATTGCTCGAAATGACTATATTTACTTTTATCTATGACACTATGTTCTACCATCATCCTGTAGGCCCTTATTTTGTTATTAATTGATGTTGTGGATTCATTTACAATCTCAGAAATTTGTTCTAAAGTCATGTCTTCTTCTTCTTTCATTTTGCAAAAGAGATTGGATTTTTCATATGCCCCCCATTCGATTTTTCCTTCTATATGCTCAGTACACAATAGTCGATAAATTTCATCTTGAGTTAGTTCCTCTAGAATTATATGACATTTTATGTACCTCCATCTATCATCGTTCGTTGTGCTGTATAAATGTCTATAACAGCATAATCTAGTATTTCCTTCTAATACCTCATTATGATATACAAGAATTGGGTGTATTAATCCTCCATCTTTTTCAATTCGACGATATAATTTATGAGTCTCGTTTCTCTCCCAGAGTTTTCCGTCGATAACTTCATCTGTGATTTCACCAGTATCTTCAGCTAAAATAGTTGCAACCCGTGGATTTTTTCTATAAAATTGTACATCGTTGATATTCAAGGTTTGATATTCATAATTTATTTCCCTTCCTCGGATAGACAGTGCAACCGTATCTGTTGTTTCCTTGGCCATATTTTCACCCCAATATATTTAAAAGATCTTCTTTGGAAAGACATTGTCTTTTTATATCAAGATTATTGGAATCTCCTAATGCATATCTAGCTACTAATTCTTTTTTTTCTAAGATTTCGTCTGTGTATTCATCTATGGTTTTTCTAGCTATCAATTTTATAATATTGCATTTTTTTGTCTGGCTAATTCTATGTATTCTATCTTGAGATTGCAAGTAATCGTCCATCTTGAAACTTCTATCAAGATAAATAGCATTATTAGCGGATGTTAATGTTAATCCTTCCTTAGCTGCGGCAGGATTTGCAATTAAAATTTTATGTTTTGGCATACTCATGAATTTTATTATTACATTATTACGTTCTTCTATCGGAATTTCACCAAAAAGCATCAGTGCTCCTAAATCTTTATATCGTCTTCTTAACGTTCTAACATTTCTCCTAAAACTCGTCCATATTATAGCTTTTTCCTCATTTCCCACAACCTCATCAACTATCTCATCCAATTTTAAAAACTTTGATGGTGTTTCATCGTAGTCCTCTATAATCAATGCAGGGTTACTAGCAATTTGAGTTAACCGTAGCAACTTTACCAAATAATTCTCAATTTCTTCTATAATACTTTCACCATCTTCATCTTTTATTTCATAATACAATTCCCTCTTCGCTGTATCATAAATTTCTTGTTGTTTGGGAGAAAGGTCAACTATAACATCGGTATATTTTTTATCTGGTAATTCTAAGATATCCTTTGTTCTCCGGATGGAGACTTCATTGATTTTTTTACGAAGATTCAACAAGTCATTCTCGTATTTTTTCAATGAAGTTTCTCCCTTTAATTTCAAGTTATACTTTTTCCTGAAATCATAAAAATCATTACCCAATAATTCCCCACCGTCTAGAAAATAAAATTGTGACCATATATCTTCTGGTCTATTAGCTATTGGTGTCCCTGTAATTATTATCTTTTTTTTGCTCATCTCTCTCAATGAAAGTATTACTTTTGTAATTTTTGCGCCTGGATTTTTTATCTTTTGAGACTCATCTAGAACAATTGCAAAAATTTTATGTTTTAATACTAATCGAATTAATTCTAATTCCTGAATGAGAGACTCATAATTTACGATATAAAAATGGCCGTAGGTTAAAAACAACCGCCCTCTTTGGCGTTTAGATCTTGATAACACTACTGGGAATAAATGAGAATGCTTTAGAATTTCGTTTTTCCAAGTATATAGAAGCGTCTTTTTACAAACAATTAATGCACCGTCAATCTCTTTGCTTTCAATGTTTGAGCATAATGCATCGATAACCATTTTACTTTTCCCCATTCCCTGCTCATCAAAGAGGGGTATGATATTATGTTTTTTAATATAGTCTATTGCTTCAATTTGATGACGCAATGGTGGTGTTCTTGGTGAGTAATCAAATTTAATTTTTTCAACCATTATCAACCAGCTCCTCCGGTAACCAGATGTAAGAAATGAAATCTTTTTCAAACAAGTTTAATTCGCTCAACAATCTTATCAGATCCCCTTCTGCTGATTTAGGGATGCCAAGTATTATCTCTATGTGTTTACCTGTCGATAGACCCTTAATATTAGAATAGTCCAATAGTTGTTCTTTGGTCCTTTTTGAGAATAAATCTTTGCTTGTTTTTGCTTCACCGATACAAATCTCTTTAGTCTCAAATTTAAAACCCACAATATCTGGTCTGTGTCTTTTTATTGATGGTGGAATATTTATTTTTTGTCCATCGAATAAATACTCATTTCCATCAAACGCTACGATATAATATCCTTTTTCTCGCATTTTTCTTCCGATCAGACCTACAATCATTTGATGCAATTTTGATGGCATATTTATTCCCTACTTCTCATACCTTTTAATCATCTCAACAAATTTAGATAATTCCTCATAGAGTTCCATTATTTTTGTTTTTTTCATGGGTTCTTCATCACCAAGTATACTTTGTTCTTCTTCTCTTGACATTCTTTTGAGACCAATTATACACTTTTCAATATACTCAAATAACCTGGAGGCGTAGGCAGGGATACTCATACCCAATTCATATTTTGCTGCTTGAAAACCTTCTTCTTTGAGAATTCTTGCTATATCATCATTCTCAAACATTTTTCTCAAATCTCTCACATCTTGAGCTCTTGTAATATCATCGTTGCCTACCCAATCACAAAAATCTTTGATTGTTAAACCATATCTTTTCATACCGTCTTTAATTTTTTTGTTCTCAAATTCCACAAAATATGAGAATTTCAATAGTGCATCGGGTTTATAAGAATAGCTTGGCAAAAACTGCTCACTCATATTTTTATACGCTTCGCGCCACCTTTTAATGTCGTTTAAGGAGAGCTTTGTTGTACTTTGGAGTTCTTCTTCTGTGTATCCTTTATGATACCATAGAATATATAACATTCTTGCTCTTTCATATGTTTGCCAATCATTTATACCTCTCAGGTGAGCGATTAATCTTATGAAATTGATACTCTTTTCAGATATATTTGGTGGTAAAACCTTGCATCTTATTTTCTTATAAGTGCCCTTTTGCAGGTATTTGTCTCTTAAATCCCTATAAATTAGCACTCTGGTATTTCCATCTATTATTTTGTATTTCCCATCTTCAATTGGATATACCCAAATTTCCTCCATTGCTCCTTCGCTAGTCTCAATACCTCTTTTGAGACGATTGTAATCTTCATAACTTCCACTTTTTAATGCTATTTCTAAATCGCCTTGGGAGGTTACGTCAGTTACTCTCTGGATATTATCTCGCCAATAACCTATTCGTGGGTTTTCTTCGTCTAAAACCAATTTATCTATCTCTATCTCCTCAATTTCTACTTCTTCGGGTACGCCTGCAATTGGTATTTCTAATTTGATTTTCTCCATATTAGAACCTCCTTCTGATTTAATCACTTAAAAATGTGACAGGGGACGGTTCTTTGTCACACTTTACTTTCACGACTATATCCCAATTAATTATAAATATTTTAACTATCTACTTGATGCATCAATTAGATTTTTTTAGGTTGCAGATCAAATTATTTCCGCGACACTTTTTTTACATTTCAGGAAAATCCTAATTTATTAAAACAAGATGTTTCTAATAAACAAAAAACAGAATAAGAAAATAATTATATTACTCTCTTGCTCTGTCCTTTTACCTGAAAGATTCTTCCTAAGAAATTAGGAAATAATTCAGTATGTAAACTCTGTATGGGTTTTCCTAATGATTAGGAATTGCCCCGTCGGTGCTTTTTTTATAAAGCTCTCCAGAGTTCTGTCCGGTAACAGTCATTTTGCCTGAAAGTTTGGATAAATTTGGTATCTTGCCTCTTCGGCTCCTTTTCTTTTTTAAATAAAAGAAAGGTCTCTCCTGTTACCTTCATACAGGTTACAATATTAAATTTATTTAAAAGTTTATATATTATATATACTACACTTATTCTAAAAATCCTTCTTTTTGAGGAAAGTTTTATTTAGACGTGGTTTGTCCGGCTCGGGGTTTTCTCTGGCCTTCCTCTTAATTCCTTGCTAAAAAGTATAAAAAAATGGTAAAATTATAAAAATTTAAAGATATTTAATTATCTAAAATAATTATTAGTAGTTCTTTTCATTAATGTTTACTTCAATAATTAAAATAAAGGGGAGTAAAATTGATGTCTAAAAATATTAATCCACTTACTATAGAAGAAGTGGCAGAGGAATGTAAAAATTGTGAAAAATGTCCTTTGTATCTTTCTCGCACCAAGGTTGTTCCCGGGGAAGGAAATGCAAAATCCAAGGTAATATTTATCGGAGAAGCTCCGGGAGAAGAGGAAGACCTTAAGGGTAAGCCCTTTGTGGGTAAAGCTGGACAACTTTTGACTAGAATTCTTCAATCAGTCGACATAAAAAGAGAAGAGGTATTTATCACCAATATGGTAAAATGCAGACCTCCGGGAAATCGTAATCCTTCCAAAAGCGAGATAGAAACTTGTTTTCCTTATTTAGAAACCCAGGTTGCTTTAATCAATCCAAAAATTATTGTTACATTGGGTAATGTCCCCACTCAATATCTTTTAGAAACTACTCAAGGGATTACTAAACTTCGAGGCCAATGGCATGATTGGATAGGCGAGATAAAAATATTTCCTATGTTTCATCCCAGCTACTTATTAAGAAACGAAGCAACCTACCCGGGCAGCCCTAAAGACCTAACCTGGAAAGATATAAAAACACTTAAAGAGGCTATTGATGATTTAGGAAGTAATTAATCTCATATTATACTTCTAAAGGTTTGAAATGTTTTTTCAAAATACGGATAGCTCTTTCGGGGTCAAGTCTACCGTAAAGCCCACCCACAGTGGAGAGAATATAAGAAGCATCAAGTAATACTTTTTTGTTCGGTCTTAAAATGGTATACTCCTCCGGGTTAAAGAGTGCACCTTTAGCAATTGTCTTTATGTTTTCCCAAAGATAAACCTTATTTTCCTTGCACTTATGGTAAATTGTTCCGCCCACTAAAACCAAAGTACAATCTTGGGTAAAAAAATTGATTCCTTCCTGTAAGAAATAGACATCAGTTTCTTTTACATGTCCTACATTATTTGCTGTAGCTATGGCTAAAGTTTCTTTAGCAAGAATACTTCTGACAGAATTTTCTTCTTCTGTTTCAGGCATTATATGAGGATTATTATGGATCCATTTCAGGTATTTATTTAATTGCAAATGCCACTTTCCATTTTTTTTCTCAAGAAATTGATCAAGATTATCGCCATTTCCTTGAAAATTAGGATATTTTTGATTAAAATCGTCGCTTATTTCCTTTTCTATCCTCCCGCTTTTAAATTTCTCTAATTCCATTAAATTTTCTGCATTATAGGCTAATCCATATTTACCTTCTACCCTTCGATAAGCTAAAGGATAATTAGGAGTTTTTAATATAGTCCGTTTTACCTTTTTCTTGGGATCATCCCAGGGGTAAAGATATAGTGGATTAGAATGCACATTAGAGAAAAAGTCAGTAGTGCAACCACCTACATCCAGGGCTACAATATTTCCCAAACCTTCCTCTTTTCCATAACCCCGAGCCAATAAATTAATTCCTAAAAAAGCAGCTCGAGGGGTCGGAATGAATTTAGCACTCATATATTCTTCTACCACATCAAATCCTTTTCCTCGAATAACTACGGTTTGAAATAGTTCTCTAATTCCCTCATTTACTACCTCGATATTAAATTTATTTACTTCAGGCATGATATTCCCTGTAGCTCTACCATCAATATTATGGTTAGAAAAAATATCTAAAATATCTTCTGTTACATCTTCATTTCCTGCATAAATTATCGGTATTCCATATTTGGCATAGGTAGCTAATTTTGCAGATTCAGCTAAATTTTTTGCATTGTGTAAAACTGTTTCTGAATCTCCTCCATCATTAACTCCTCCACTTAAAAGAATAATTTCCGGACAATCTTCTAAGTAAATTTTCCTGGCTTCTTCGGGAGTTAATTTTCCGCTATAACTATTTAGAAGCTTTGCCCCAGCCGTAAGGGCAGCCAGGTCAGCGGCAAAACCACTTTCTCTGGAAGTAGAAGCAATAGTTACCATTTTTAATCCACCCTTCGCACTACTACAGGGCAATTTTACATCAAATTCATCCATTTTCTCCTTCAGAGGATCCCAATTTCCTGCTTTTTTACATTCAGAAAGACATCCCAATCCATTAGCTAACCCTTCGCGGATATCATTTATGGTGGTTGGAATGTAACGTAAATCAACTTCATCTTTACTGGTATTAAAAATAGTCACTTTGGTATAAGTACTTCCAAAATCAACAGCCAGAACTTTTTTATTTTCAAAATCAGTAATGCCCAACTCTTCTCTGAAAGCTTGAGTAGAATCTTCTTCGATAACATCTTTTGAATCTGCTAATACTGACCAATCATCTGACTGACTGATATTTTTATCAAAATACCAGGGGAATTTATTCCTTACTATATCAACTCGCTCAAATTCATCTTTGACTTCTTTTCCACAGAATGTATCAATTCTGCAACACCCATCTACTATTTTAGTTCTACACATACCGGTTAATTCATAACGCTTATCAATTACCGTAACCTGGGGCGCCTGGAATAATCCTACCTGTAAAGCTAAATCCAAATTATCAGCACTAATCATATTACATTCACCGGAAGGATAATTTTTTCCATCGATAAGGTCTAATAACATAGTTTCATAATTCATTTCTTGCTCTTCAGTCTTTTCTCTTTTCGCAGATACTTCTTTCGAAACAGTATACTTAGAGAAATTCTCAAAAGTTACTTTGCCTTCATATCCTCCCATTAAAGCTAAATGAAAAATATTGTACATTGCACCTTTTTTTAATTCTTCTTTGCGAGAAGCTACTTTAGGAATATTCCAAATATCGGGAAGAGGTGCCCTATCATATTCTCTAAATGACTGTTTGGTAATATCACAGCTGGCAACAATATCTTCCGGTTTTGCATCATGATGTGCCTCACAATAACTAACTACATGCACAATATCCGGTTTCATAAACATCTGCCAATAAGTAGTCATAGCAAGATGGCTCTTAGCTTCATCCAAATTGGGTGGAAAACTGGTTAATCCTCCTCTGGTCTCTTTGATGATATTATAATCAAAATGTCTGGTCAAAGGTTCGATTATCTCAAAGGCGGCTTTCATTTTAGCTAAATCGTTTAAAGGATCTATTTCCGGCGGTAAGTCAAACATTAATTGCATAACATAATTTTTTAAATCCATCTTTAAAGCAACTATTCCGCATAGAATATGGTCAGTTACATACATATCATCCGAACATCTACGCAGTTGCCATTGATGAGGATCATTTATTTCCAAAGGTTTATCAATTGATGCCCACCAGCGCATAGTATTGAAATGTTCATTTATCCCATCTAAAATAGAAAGAGGCCCTCTGCCGTCTAAACGGTTGTAGAAGAAGATTGGGACTGCGGGAAATGGCATATGTAAGGTATCTTCAAAAATTTTTGCCGCTTCGACTAATTCATCTGTTCCGGAATAAATTCTGGTCATAGGCCAATTACCGCATTTAGTAGCGTTTTTGAGTATTCTCAAATCCTCTCTACTTCGAATAGGAGCTCCACCTTCCCCATTGCGATATTTTTTAGGGTCTTCTTCTCCCCGGTCAAATTTTGGTAAGAAAGCTTGAGCAACTTGGTCAGGCGCTAAAGAAATAATTTCCAAACATCCAGCCTCGCTTAAAGCTTTTACGCCATCTACTGTGGGTTTGATGGTCTCTGCTGCAGCTCCAATATGAGCCCTGATAATTGGCCGATTCTCTAATTCACGTACCTGTTTAATTCTTTCTAACAGATCATCCGACCAAGAAGTTTTTTCTTTAGCAATCCGAATTCTATTACGAGCAAATTCATCCAATTCAGCCATAGTTACATAATCATCCACTATTAAAGCAAAGAAATTTTGAAATTTTTCCTTATCTTTATACTCTTTTGCAATCTTCTCTAAATCAAAATGCCGGTCTTTTTTGGGAGAGAATTTATCTTCTAAAATAGGTTGACCAGTCATTGCTCTTACCAAATTAGCTGCCGGTCTTAAACCTCCAAAACAATAGCGGATTCCGCCTTTTTTCGGTTCAAGTCCATATTTGTATACTTTTTCTACCAATTCTACAATTATTTCATCAACATGCAGATCACCTAAGCGGTAGCAAAAAGACACTACTTCCGGTTTTGATTCTCTTATTTTATCTATAAGTTCGTCAATAGAAACAGCGGGACCTAATTTTATGGCAAGATAACCTATTCCCATGGTTTCCATCCATTCAGCAAATTTTTCAACCCCTAAAGTATGAACACATGGGTCAATGGAACAATTTAAAACTCTTCTTTTTATCAGTTTTTCCATTTTTTTTCTCCTTTTACTATGGAAAAAAAATTAAAAAATAAACAAATTAACAAACTGTAATTTCTTCTAAATTATTAATACCATAATTTTGAGGAATTCGAGTATCTTTTATATCCTTTCCTTCTAAGTAACCCCTCTTTATATATTCTTTCCCTATCCATTTGCTTATAGTTAAAATCACTTCATCAATTATCGGCATATCTACTTTAGCCAATTGGGCAATTGCTCTAGTAACAACTAATCCATATGGTACATCTTCAGTTAAGTAACGTGCTTGGAAATCCGGTAAAAAATAATCGTTGTCTATTCTTTTCATAGGTGCACGCAAAGCTTGATAAGCACGATTAGTAACAAAACAACTTTGCAGAGTACTTTTATCTTCAATTGAATCTTTATATGAATATATCAGCCAATCCTGCAAACCTAAAACATAGTTTAAATTAATACTTTTATCTATATTTTTAATCTCCTTGGTTAGTACCAGTATTTCATCACTCATTGTTTTTAAGGTTTGAGAAATTTCTTTAGTCACTCCTTGATAAAATAAGGGGATTTCTTCTTTTCGATATTTTAATTCCTCTTTGCCTTTGAAAAGGCCGTACATAATCCCCGGGTGAATAATCTGCCCTACATTTGCCAGAGAAAGTGTCAGCATGTTAGGTAAAGGTTCTATTTTTAAATCAAGCAATTGAGTTAAGAAAGATGCTAATTCAGAAGTAATTTTATGGGGGGAGACAGCCATTCCTACCGATTTTTTTTCTCCTAAAATATCTACTTTGTTGGCATATTCTTTTATCCGACAAGCCCAGGGCAGAGTTTGCATACCAAAAATTATTACTTTTTCTTTTTTATTATCTTTTAAAATCTTTAAAGCAGAATATTCAAAACCACTTCGAGCCGGAATTGCACCTATTATTGCTTTCTTTTTTAAAAAGGGTACTATTTGTAATAGAGTTGGTTCGTGGGCGAAAGCTGGTAACGGCATAAGTACTAAATCTGCTTCTTTGCATACGTCTTTGGCAAATTTGCTGGCTTCATCCGGTCGTCCATATAGTTTTTTATCTCCTATTGTCGCAGTTATAAATCTTTTTTCCTCAATTAATTTATTAAACTGTGCGGCTTCATCCCCGTAAGGGAGAAAAAGATTGAGCTTGCCGGAAAAATTGTTTCGGATAATTGGAATAATGGCATGGGCAGCATTGCCCCCTCCACAGATAGTAATTATTTTGATTCTCACTGTAGACCTCTTTCTATTTTGAATATACTTCATCAAGGTTGAATATATTAAATTAGACTTGGTTTAGCAGCATGTTTTAGTGTTTTTTTTATTATGATTTCTTTGAATTCTGATACTCTCGAGATTTCTCTATAAAGGCTTCGAATATCTTAATAAATATGGGATAATCATTAAATATTTCTTCCGGGTGAAATTGCAATCCTAAAACAAAGCGGTAAATAGGACTTTCGATGGCTTCAGCTATTTCGTTTTTTGCCCAGGCTGATATTTCAAGATTTTCGCCCGGTTCTATGCAAAATTGACTATGAAAGCTATTTACTTTTACTTCGGAAACTCCTAATATTTTTTGTAATTGACTACCTTCTTTTAAACTGATTGTATGAGTAGGAATATTTCCCTTGCTCTTCTGCCGATGTAGAACTCCTCCTGTATCTATTTCATCTAAAAATTTATAATTTAATTTTCCTCCGGCTGTCTCACAAATCATCTGCATCCCCCGGCACATTCCCAGTAAAGGCATATTCCTTTTTAGGGCAGCCTTTATAAGAAAATTATCTGCGATATATCGATTCTTGTTTTGTCCTCGTAAAGTCCTTGGTCTTCCTTCTACCTCAATCCGATCACCTTTATCAGAGTCTCCGCTACCTCCAGACATTATTAATCCATCAATATTATTCAAAATTTTTTCTGATAGGCTCTCGTTAATAAATTCAGGGATAATAAAAGGTATTCCCCCACATTTAATAATGGGCTCTATATAATGCCTTTCTAAACGATAATAGGGGTTTTCGTCTGTATTTCTTTTACCCAAATTACAAAAACAACTGATGCCAATTATTGGATCCATTAATATTCACCTCTTTTTTGAAATGAGTATTTTACTTTCTTCTTAAAAATTTACCAGGTAATGAGGAGGTTAGCTCTCCCTTTTCAACAACTAATTTTCCGTTCACCAACACTTCTCTAATGCCTGATGAAAAACGGTGAGAATTTTCAAAAGTAGCATTATCAATTACTGTTTGCGGATTAAAAATTACTATATCAGCAAAAGCCCCTTCGGTAATTTGACCCCTATCCCTTAACCCGATTTTAGTTGCCGGCATATAGGTCATTTTACGAATGGCTTCAGGTAACGATATGACTTTCTCTTCTCGTACATATTTTCCTAAAATCCTGGGAAAAGTTCCATAATAACGAGGATGGAAATGTACGTTGGAAAATTTACCGTATGGAGATACTGCTCTCCCATCTGAACCGATCATAACCAAGGAATCTTTTAGAATCGTTTTAATATCTTCTTCTTTCATGCAAAAAATAATTAATTTTACATATCCCTCTTTTTTAATTAATAAATCTATTATGAGTTCTTCCGGTTCTATTTTTCTTATTATTGATAACTCATGGATACTTTTTCCTACAATAACCTCATTATTTTTTGTCTTTGTATTGGCAATAATTATTTCTTTCCATCCCATGCCTTTTTCCGGACCATCAAGGTTATTTTTTATAAAACGTACTATTCCTTTTCTGTTTTCTTTTTTCAATAAATAATTTCTCCAATAGTTAATTCCTTTATAAACCATTTCCTTGGGTAAAAAATCTAAAATACCTGACCCCCAGGCAGTATAAGGATATTGATCAGCATTTATTTCAATACCTCTTTTTCGTTCCTGATGAATTCGATTTAATATTTCTGACGCTTTTCCCCACCCTTCCTTACCAGCAACTTTAAGATGGGCAATCTCCAAATTAACACCACTAATTTGAGCCACCTTAATAGCTTCTTCCAAAGAAGTAAAAACTTTCCTGCCATTTTCATTTCGCATATGAGTTGAATAAATTCCATTAAATTTTTTCACTACTTTACAGGCATTGGCAATTTCTTCTACATCACAATATGAACAAGGAGGATATTCTAAAGCTGAAGAAATCCCCCAAATACCGGCTTCCATTTCTTTTTCAATTTGATATAGTATTTTTTTCTGTTGTTCGGGTAATAATGCATTAGGTATATGCGAAAAACCTGAACAAGCAATCCGTAATGTTCCATATCCTAATAAAGGTGCTAAATTAACTGAGATACCTTTTTTTTCAATTTCTTCGTAAAATTCATATAAATTCTTCCAACGCCACTGTAATTTATCTTCCTTACTTAAAGCAATAGTGTTGGTAAAATAATCCATTAAGTCATCAAAATATTTTTCATTAACCGGAGCAGCGGAAAATCCACACATTCCAACTACTTCTGTGGTAATTCCTTGCATTATTTTACTTTCTGCTTTTGGATTATCATTAATCGAAAAATCAGTGTGAGAATGCATATCGATAAATCCGGGAGATATGGCTAAATCAATAGCATCAATTAGTTTATGTGCTGGAGGTTCATTGGGGGTGATGGTTTCAATTCGGTCATCTTTTATACCAATATTTTTCTTATAAGGTTTTCCACCTAAACCATTATAAATTTTTCCATTTTTAATTAATGTATCTAACATATTAGAGTTTACCTAATATACTTTACTTGATTCTTAAAATATTACACCAAACATACAAAAAATACAATCCCTTAATCTTGTTTTTCTTGAATTTTTTTAAAATGATGGCAGGCAACATAATGGTTAGTCGTTACCTCAGCTATCTCTGGTTCTTTTTCTCGACAAATTTTACTGGAAAATTTACATCTGGTGTGAAAGACACATCCTGGAGGTAGGTTAATCGGACTGGGTACATCGCCTTCTAAAGGAACAATGGTTAATCGTTTATCCGGGTCAGGAACAAAAATACTGGAAATTAGTGCTTTAGTATAAGGATGAAGGGGTTGTTGAAAAAGGTCCTCACAGGAAGCCTTTTCCACTATTTTCCCCAAATACATAACCATGACTTTATTGCAAAAATAATTAATAACCGATAGATCATGTGAAATAAAAAGATAAGTCAAATCAAATTTATGCTGTATATTGTGTAACAAATTCAAAATTTGTGATTGAACGGACACATCCAATGCTGAAGTAGGTTCGTCCAAAATAATTAATTCTGGATTCAGGGCAATTGCTCGGGCAATAACCACCCGTTGTTTTTGTCCGCCAGACAGTTCATACGGATAATAATCGGAATGTTCGGGTTTAAGGCCAACAAGTTGTAATAAACGAAATATCTCCTCTTTTGCATTTACATTCTCCATTTTTTGAATAACAAATATTTCACTTAAACTCTCAAAAACAGTAAACCGGGGGTCAAAAGCAGAATAGGGATCTTGAAAAACCATTTGCATTTTTTTACGTATCTTCCGCATTTCACCTCTGGAAAATGAAAATATATTTTGACCCTGGAATATAACTTCTCCACCGGTCGGTTCAATTAAGTTTAATATAAGTCGAGCAACAGTTGTTTTTCCACATCCTGATTCTCCAACAATTCCGATAGTATCTCCTTTTTTCAGATTAAAGGATACATTGTTTACAGCCTTCACTTCTCCAATTTTATGTCTTATAACTCCTCCTATAATCGGAAAAAACTTGGTTAAATTTTTTACTTTTAAAATTGTATCGCTCATTCTTGTTCTCCATCACTATTTTTAAAATATCGAAAACATGCAACAAAACGCTCATCATCTATTTCAATTAATCCGGGTTGTTGAGATAAACATTTTTTCATTGCATGTTGACATCTTGGATAAAATCTACATCCTGTAGGAAAGTTTCGAGGATGTGGGACAGAGCCAGGAATAGCATTAAGTTTTTTTTGTTTCCGGTCCATTTTGGGA
>Ga0307432_1000646_pt1 | contig 24905 bp, 17 predicted proteins | sample SalMarWE160150MG_FD_202158 | JGI IMG/M metagenome (GOLD analysis project Ga0307432, IMG submission 202158) | Salt marsh sediment microbial communities from the Plum Island Ecosystem LTER, Massachusetts, United States - WE1603-150 | ecosystem: Environmental > Aquatic > Marine > Intertidal zone >...
GATTTCTCAAAAAACTTTTTCCGGACTTTTCTTTTGATTCATGGTGATTCATTTAGATAATTATAAAATAATAAAATCACCACTTAGTTTATACAATTATTTGGTCCAACTTACTTTGAAGTCATACAAATGTAGTTATAAATAAATTGTCAATTTTTAAATTGTTATCGACATCATGTAATTTGAATTGTGAAAACGTTAACATAAAAAGGAACTCCCCAGTCATGAATAACTTTTTCTCTTGTATAGGGACACTCAGTTAAACAAAAAGGACAACCGGAGGCTTGTGGAAAGTACATTTCTGCTTTCCTGACCGCATCATGACAATTGTTAAACTCGCCCAGGTATTTCCTGTTTTCGATTGACGGTAAAAAGGGACAATCATCCCTATGGATAGCATTGGTCCCGTTTAATTGTGGTTTAATCCTCACGTAATACGATGACATAGCAATTTCTGTAAATAATTATTTTAAGTTAGTTAAATGCTCTGACAGGCAGTAAATTAATGGTATTTGTAATTTTACATGATTTATTGATCTTTATATTGTTTAATAATTATTATTATCCAATTGTTACTTTTTTACTATTTCCTGATTTTCCCTGGATAAAAAATTTGTCACCTAAATTTAAGTCTTTGATGTCATTATAAAAGCTCTGAATATCATCATCATGAAATTAAATCTGGATTTATAATTAACATCAAATCAGAGCATTAAAATCTGTTTATGTATTCCCCACGTAACAAATAGAGCCTGATTCGAATTAAACGTTATTGTTAAACTTCTAATCCGTTACTATTATGAAAAATTTATTCGAATCAGCAAAGCCGATTGAAAATGATGATCTGTTTTCCAGGTTTTCAGAAAAAGAAATTCTGGATCTGCAGTCAATGAGTTACATCTGCGGGGGCGATGGAGATGGCAGTGATCCTATCATAATCATTCCCCCACCTCCTACTGAATTATAAGAAAGTCTCCATTCTCAGTTCGAAAGAGCATTCTGGAATAAAACAGAATGCTCTTTCTTTTTTCATTATTTTCTTTTTATTCATTTAAAATTGTTAGAAATTGTTCCTTTTATTAAACTGTTAATTAAACTTCTATTACGTGAGAATGAAATTGTTAAAAATATTGATTATTATATCACTTACTTCTGCTAATTATATTAATGCACAAGACATAGGTGTGTATAACCTTTTCCTGAGGTTTGCCGATCTTTACAATTCAGGAGATCTTGTTTACGCTGAAAAATGTATGTTAACGGTTCTGGAATCAAAAGATACCCTTTCTGAAACATACCTTGTTGTAGCATATAATAACCTTGGCGCAACATATACTCTTTTAGGCAGATATAAAGAGGCGCTGGAATATTATAACCTGGCAGAAGCTCAGGTCACTGAAAAGCAACAAGTTTCGCAGACATTAGGTGACATTTATATTAATAAGGCAATTATCTTTGGTTTCCAGAGAGAGTATAATTTAGCAATTGAATACTTTGAAAAAGGAATACGAGTTTATCTGGATTTAAAGGAAAGGAATAAAGATATTTTCCAAAGTATATCTACTGCATATCTAGATATTGGAATAGTATATTATCATACTGATGATAACAAATCTGCATTGAAATATCTACTACAAAGTGCCGAGTTAAAAGAGACGTACAAACTCTCCAGAAGAGGTCTCACGTATCTCAATATTGCCAAAACTTATTTACAAATAGGAGATACAAAAAAAGCGGAGCATTATTTTACAAAAAGCATTAACAGTTTTAACGAGGAATTTGGAACAGACTATTACAGAATGGCTGAATTATATTTTGATTACGGGCAGTTTCTGGAATCAGAAGGGAGAGATTCAGAAGCCCTCGAAACTTTTCAGAATGCATTGTTAATTTGCTTAAAAAGCTATGGTGAGAAGAACACACTTGTCTCTTTATCATATAAACATCTGGGGGATTTTTTCTTGAATCAGGAGGATTATAATTCAGCACTTCTTTATTACCAGAAAGCCCTTTTTGCAATTGTTAATGATTTTAATAACCCTGACATTCATTCAAATCCATCTGTTGATTCTTCTCTTTACGATATCAGACTCCTGGACATTCTGAAAAGTAAATCAGAGGCTTTTGAGCTATTTTCCGCTCAAAAGGAAGATCAGGGGACAAGGATCGATATGATGAAAAAAAGTTATGAGACAATTGATCTTGCTCTTCAATTGATTAACCGGATGCGTAATGATTACCTGACAAAGGAAAGTCGTTTATATCTGGCTAAGAATGAAAAAGAGACCTATGTAAATGCAATAAATGTTACTCATCATCTTTACATGATTACAGGAGATCCGGGATACCTGGCGATAATGTATGATATTGCCAGACAAGCCAAAGCAGCTATACTGAGAAGTGAAATCACCGACAACGAGTTGTTCTATTCGATTGGCATCCCTGATTCATTACAGCAGAAGCATAATTCTCTATTTGCCAATATTGAAGCATATAACAACTTTATTCAGGAAGAGATGCGAAAATCAGAACCGGATAATAAAAAGATAGATTTTTGGAAAGATGTTCTTTTTGAAATGAGACGTGATTTTGAAAAACTGGAAAAAGAAATTAATAATAAATTCCCCGAATACAGCATATTGCTTCAGAAGACAAAACCAATTAGTCTTGAAGAGATACAGGAGAATCTCAAGAAAGATGAATCAATTATTGAATATTTCTTGTCGAATAGAAATATCAACGGAAAGAGAAAACTTTACATTTTCACAGTAACGAAGGACAGATTGCACTTTCATAAAACCGATCTGGATTCAATGTTTTTAAAAGATGTTGAGACAATAAGAAAAGGCACAGTTCAGATTCAAAATTCGAAGACTACATTGAATATCTATAGGGACTATACCAGAGCGCTTTTCAATATGTATGATAAACTGATTAGACCAGTGGAGACTGTTTTTTCAGGTGAAAAGCTGATAATTATTCCAGATGAAGAGATAGCATACCTGCCTTTTGATGCATTTCTTATAAACTATCCGGATACAAATCAAATCAATTATGAGGGACTGCAATATCTCATAAACCAATTTACGTTTTCTTATGGGTATTCCTCCTCTCTGATCTTCAGTAAAAAGGAGAAGGGAACAAAAATGGGAAAAGTATATGCCTTCTCACCGGATTACAGCAATGACTCAGTAAGATATTATACGAATTCTGATTATCTAAGCGGAGCTGTTAAAGAGATTGGTTCAATTTACAGATGGTTCCGGGGCAGAAAATTTCTAGGTGAACAAGCCACAGAGACTAATTTTAAATCAGTAATTCAGCATCCTGCAATCTTTCATCTTGCTATGCATACTATACCTGATCCTGATAATTCCAAATATTCTTCCCTTTTGTTTAATGCGGTAAATGATACATTGGAAGACGGGAGATTATATAATTATGAAATAAGTATAAACAGGATAAATTCACCTATGATTGTTCTGAGTGCATGCAATACCGGATCAGGTACTCTAGCCCATGGAGAAGGGATAATGAGTATTGCCAGGGGATTTATTCTCGCGGGAGCATCGTCCGTTATCAAAACTTTCTGGGATGTTAATGATGATGCAAGTGCAAAAATAATGATAGATTATTATTACCATCTATCTAGGGGCAGGGCTAAGGATGAATCTTTACGCCTTGCAAAGCTCGCTTACTTAAAAGCTTCTCCACCGGCATATGTCAATCCCTGGTACTGGGCAGCATATTCGGTTACAGGTGATAGGAAACCGATTGCGAAAAACAATAAAATCAGATTATTATTAGTGTCCAGTGCGGTTATATTACTGGCTGCAGTTATTTTAAGCAGTTATTTAAGACGACGCAAAAGATTCCTTGCTTTGTTTTGGTAAAAACCTTCTGATCCGGACAGAGCCTCAAAGCAGGAAACAGCTTTTGATTTGTCTCCTGTATGCAAACAAGATAATCCAAGATACCATTGAGCATCTTTCTGGTAATCACTGGTAATACTGATTAATTTTGAAAGCAAAGCACTAGCTCGTGAATAATCGCCAATTTCCATTTGAGTTATTCCTGCAAAGAATTGAATCACAGTCGACGAAGAATCCTGTTGGATCAAATCGGTGAAAATAATAGCAGCGGTTTTAAAATTGCCCTTATTATACATTTCAACACCTTCGGTAAATTTAGCCATCAGACTTGCATTCATATTACGTGTAACAGGTAATAATGCACTCATTGGCTCATAATACTTTTCATAAAGCTTCTCAGGATCATTTGCCGGGACCAATACTTTGAATACGCAAAACAGGGCAATCACAGCAGCGGCTGCTAGAACCAACATCCTTTTTAAATGAATTCCTTCCCAATTTGATATTCGTTTGTGTTCTGTTGCTTTTTCTGTACTATCAAATACTGACTTGAGTGATCCTGTGATATAATCCCTTATTTTTCTGATGTTCTCATTTAAGTTTTCATCACTATGTTTTCTCTCGTTCCACTCTTTTACCCATTCTTTTGAAATATGATCAATTCCCAATTCATTGATCTCTTGTTTTATACACTCTATCTCCTCTTTTTGATCCCTATCCGATGATCCATCGTTATTCAGAGAATCCTCAATAAACTTGCGATTTATCCTGTATTTATCCTGTTTTGTATTATATCTTGATAATATTTCTTCTATATAAGGCTCTATTGTAGGCAGAGCAGGATCATTCCTTGCATCTTCCAGATCAAACTTGGCTCTCATATACTTATTGAATTGATTTAATGCAATATTTCCCTGAAACAGTGTTTTATCCTTCATAAGTTCTTTTTCATACTTTCGCTGTGCTCTGTTTTTCAGGCGCCCTTCTGACCAATCAATTATATATTTAATATTACCTGTCATTTAAATTCCTATCGCTTTTAACTTTTAAGACTTTAATAACTTAACCATATACAACATTCTTAATCGCTTTTTCTGTTTTCCTGATTATCTTATATTGAGGATGGACAAGGAGCTTTTTTAACAGATTACCCTGGCTTTCACATTTTTTCTTTCTGACATACCCGTAGGTATATCCAAGTTTCTCCGCTATTTCTTTCGGAGAATAATCCTGCCAGTATAGTTTCAGAATCTGCTTGCCCACTGGATCAAGTGTCTCATAAACATCTTCAAAGATGTTTTGGTACAGATTATTATCATATACTTCAGTGAAATCTTTTTCAGAATCAATGTCAACTCTTTTGTTCAAGTAGTTTTCAGCTGCTTTACGTTTTGCCAGAACTGCTTTCCAGAGATTCTTGCAGACACTGAATAGGAATGTCTTGAATTTACATCTGAGCACTAACTCATCATTATCTATTTTCGCAAGCATTATTAGCAATCCATCCTGAAACAGGTCTTTTGCGTCTTCAGCACTTCCTCCCATTTGTGTAACCATCAGGCGGATCATTGGCATGTACCTGTTAAAGAGGTAACGTACTACATAGCTCTGTCTCTCTCTTAGACACTGGATGATTTCACTATCGGTATACTCTTTCACGGCAATTTAGGATATCCCTAAAACATAATTAATTGCATATCAAATGTAAGAAATTATTATAGAAGTGATGATAAAATTCGGTTCAATAAGGTAACAATTTTGTATTGATTCATATTAAACCATGTATTTACATGTATTTAAATGAATCGAAATAACTTTTTTGTTATAAATGATTCATTTTGTGAGCTTTGTTGTTTCCGGGAATGGGAGTGACGGGGCTTTGGCTTGTTTGAACATCTACTCCAAAAAATGTTAAAATATTGAAATGCCTGATACAAAAGTTTTAAGATCTCCTGACAAAAGAGGAGATTATATTGGAAATGAAATTAAGGAGAGAGGATATTTTCCGGAATTTTATTTTTACAAGGCCATTGAAAATGCAGGTGGTGTCCCTTTCTATCTTGTTTTTGGTAACGAATTAGAAGAAGGACGTTATTTGACAATAGGTAAAGGAATCACTGAGTTACTTGGAATTCCAGCGGAAGAATTTACAGAGAAATTATTTCAAAGCCTTATTGAAAAAATTGTGCCTTTAACCGACAATATTCCTGCAGATCTATCACAATCACGCGAGAAATTTGTAAAAGGGGAACTGGAAAACTATAAAGCTGAGATTCTGATAAGAACATTGGGAAATGAGAAAAAATGGATACTGGACTCGTCGGTCCCAATTAAAAATGCTGAGACAGACAAGGTAATTGGTGCTTTCGGTATCCTTTTCAATATTGATGAAAGCAAGCAGATTCTTGAGAAAATGGAAGCTGCCAGGTTGCAGGCGGAAGAGAGTAATCGTTTAAAAACAGCTTTCCTCAGAAATATATCACATGAGATAAGAACGCCACTGAATGCCCTTGTCGGATTTGCTACACTTTTAGGTGAACCTGAATACGACCAGGTGCAGCGGCAGGAATTTGCCAATATAATTTCAAATAAAACAAGCCATTTGCTTGAGATATTAAATGACATTATCGAAATGTCTGATATAGAAGCAAATACTGTAAAAGTAAAAAAGGATGAAACAAATCTTAATATGCTGGTCAGGAGGGTGTATAAGAGGTTTAAGACAATAGTCAATGCAAAAAATATTCAATTTGAATATTCAGTTCCATCAGAAGACAACGAGGTTAAAATCACTACAGATCGTTTTAAACTCTTCCAGATACTTCAAAACCTCGTAGGAAATGCCATTAAATTTACATCAGAAGGTAAGGTCCACTTTGGGTATAAAGTAAAAAATGGTGAACTGGAATTCTATGTTTCAGACACAGGAATAGGTATTTCTCCTGAGCACCAGTCTAAGATATTCAACAGATTCTTCCAGGCTGACAATAGTTACTCGCGGAGGTACGAAGGTACGGGATTGGGTCTGGCAATCTGCAAAGCTTATGTTGAACTTTTGGGAGGAAAGATCAGATTCTTCTCAACGCCCGGTGTTGGTTCAACGTTTAATTTCACTCTCCCTTTTGAAAACCCAGCTGATGCTGTTTAAACTCTTCTTTCAATTAAAATACAAACCAATTTAACACTCCCCTAGAAAGAAGAAGAATTCGGTGAATGAAGATATTAATAGTCATTTATGCAATGGGATGAACAATTTCATTTACAATAGGATTTGGTGGAAAAATTATAAACAATTGATTGTTAATAAAATACAAGTTATTTTTGATTAAAAACTGCATGTTTTTTGTATCTTTCTATCAGAAAACCATGCAGTTATGATCAGATATACATCACAAAATCAAATGACCATCGAAGAGTTTAAGACACCATTCCAGGTGCGGCTTGACAAGAACAACAGGTGGGTAAAGCTCGGAGAATCAATGCCATGGGATGCCCTCGCAAGCATTTATTATCGTTCGATGAGTTCAGATATGAGAGCACCAGCCATAGACGCCAGGATAGTAATAGGCGCTATGATAATAAAGCATAAGCTGAAATTAGACGACAGGGAGACCATGGAGACTATCCGTGAGAATATGTATATGCAATACTTTCTTGGTTTAAAAGAGTATATCAATGAGTATGTTTTTAACAGGTCACTTCTCACGACATTGCGTTACAGGCTGGGGGCAGATAAGTTTGATGCCATGACCAGGCAGATCATACTCAGATCAGAAAACAAAAAAGATGCTGCCGAAAAGGATCTTGATGACCCGGGCGATGATGCGACAATTAATAAGTTGGATAAAGGTACTGAAGAAGGCGATTTAAAAGAAAATGAAGGATCAAATGAAACAGCAACTGAAGAAAAACCAGGAAAGAACAAAGGTAAGTTGATCATGGATGCCACTGTTGCCGATCAGATGATAGCCTACCCGACCGATCTGGGCCTTCTTTCCCGAAGCAGGGAAGAAAGTGAACGGTTAATTGACAAACTGTGCAAGAAGCTGGGTATCAAAGACAAAACACGTACTTATAGGCGTTTAGCCAGGAAACAATATCTGAATCTGGCCAGGAAAAAGAATAAGAGCAAAAAAGAAATACACAAAGGTGTAGGACAACAGTTGAGATACCTAAGGCGTAACCTGAAAAACATCGATAAGCTATTGGACACCGCAGAAGGCATTAGCTTTCCACTTGAGCACAGGGATCAGAGAATTTATTGGGTGATACAACACATATACGAACAGCAGGCTCAGAGGCATAAAGAACACACTCATAGTATTGATAACCGCATAGTTAATATTTACCAGCCTTATGTAAGACCTATTGTACGGGGAAAAGATAAAGCACAAGTAGAATTTGGGGCAAAACTGGGAGTAAGTATACAAAATGGGTATGCAAGGATCAACACACTAAGCTGGGAAGCTTACAATGAGGGGACCGATTTAAAGAAACAGGTGGAAGCATACAAAAAGTTAAATGGTTGTTATCCGGAAGTTGTAATCACGGATAAAATATATGGCACTCGTGAAAACAGGCAATGGCTCAAGGAACTGGGGATCAGATACTCTGGCAAGCAACTTGGAAGGCCATCGACCAGGAGTCAAACTCAATACTGGAAAAGAAAACAGAAAATAGAACAAGGGATCAGGAACCAGGGTGAGGGTAAATTTGGACAGGGTAAAAATGGATATAATCTCAATAAAGTAAGGGCAAGAGCAGCAAAAACTTCCGAAAGTTGGATCGCGGCTATATTCTTTGTGATGAACTTGATAAAGTTCAGCAAAGAATTTTTGTACTCTTTTTTAAAAGAGGTTCTATCATCACTTTTTTCAGTGCCAGAAATCTTTATCTGGCACCGGAATGTATTTATGTTATCTAAAATTAAATGACTTATTCACCAAACTCTAAGTTAACAGTAAGGCAATGCATGCAACGGGATGACTACCAGCACACAAGTGAGAGTGGGACAGCTCTTCCACGCAACCGTCCCTTCGCTCCAAAACACAACTTGTTCTGATTCATCAGGATGCTTTTTTGCCACCCATGACTTTATTAAGCGCATACTGTTAAGACAATAGATAAAATGGTTATAATGTTGTAATTTTGTACTCTGAATATGAGACAATTTGAAGATTATTAACCACATAGTATTGTGATGAATTACCAGTATAAAACTAAGGATGAGCTCATACAAGAGCTTCAGAAATTACAGCATGAGAATGATTTATTAAAAACATCATACGAAAAAGACATTACCGAACGTAAGCTGGTAGAGGAGGAATTGCCGAAGCCCGGAATTCCTGACAAAGAGCTGATGGACCTGTCCCGCGATGTTATTTTTTCGCTAAACCCACAAGGGTTATTTGTTTCTTTAAATCAGGCGTTCGAGAAGATCACCGGCTGGCAAACGCAGGAGTGGATCGGGAAAACATTCACGGATCTGCTGCATCCGGAAGATATTCCTATAGCTGAGGAACGTTTTTCGGACCTGATGAAAGGACACACAGCTCAGGCAATCGGGCTGCGCATACGAAAAAAATCCGGGGACTATGGCTGCACAGAGGTGCTAGCCTCCCCCCGGATGAAAAAAGGGATGATCACAGGTCTTATGGGCATTGGCCGCGACATCACCGAGCGCAAGCAGCTAGAGGAAGAAACCAATCTGCGCAACGAGGAATTAACGGCTTTAAATGACATTATGACTGCGATCAGCAGCTCTCCGGATTTGCGGAGTATCATGGACCAAGCTCTGGACAAGGTGTTGAAATTGGCTGGGTTGGAGTGTGGTTCCATGTATCTGTTGGATCAGCAGGTAGGTAAGATAGTTTTAGTCACCTATCGCGGTGTATCTAAGGAATTCGCTGATACAGTACGCACTTTCAAACTGGGTGAGAGCTTAGTGGGGCGAGCGGCGCAGTCGGGGCAACCTGTCGTACTAAATGATGTGACACAGGACTCTCGGGTGACCACAACATTGGTGAGCGAACAGAAGATACTTTCGTTTGCTGCCATACCGATGATATCCATGGATAAGGTGCAGGGGGTAATGAACATAGCCAGTCACCAGTATCACTTCTTCAACTCGAAGAAAATAAAACTCTATTGTGCCATCGGTAACCAGGTCGGGATGGCCATTCAGAATGCGTGGCTACACGAAGTGACTCAACAAGAGCTGACCGAGCGCAAGCAGGCAGAGGAGGCGCTGAAAATGGAGAAAGAGAACTTTCGCCATTCTTTGGATGATTCTCCTCTCGGAGTGCGTATTGCCACTAAAGACGGAGAAACTATTTATGCGAATAAGACTCTTCTGGATTTCTACGGATATGATAATCTCGGGGAACTGCAAAAAACACCTTTAAAGGATCGCTATACACCGGAAAGTTATGCCTTGGCTCAAGAAAGAAAGCTCCAGAGAGAACGCGGTGATTTTAGTGCCACCGATTATGAAATCAACATCGTCAGGAAAGATGGAGAAATCCGCCATCTCCAGGTTTTCTGCAAGGAAGTTTTCTGGGACGGCGTCAGGCAGTTTCAGGTAATCTGCAATGATATTACAGAACGCAGACAGGCCGAAAAGGCACAGCGGGAAAACGAGGAGTTATTCCGAATAGTTGTCTCTAATACTCCAATTTCAATATTTGCTACAGATGATAAAGGTATTTTCATTCTTCATGAAGGGAAAGCATTGGAAAAAGTGGGAATGAAACCTGGAGAAAATGTCGGGGTTTCAGCCTATGACTTATTCTCTGATCTTAAAGTAGTTGAGTACAATGGTAATGTTATAAGCGGTAAATCGGTTTTAAACCGGGTCTTAAATGGTAAAAATCTTTCAGGATTCACAGAATTAAATGAAGTGCATTTCGATAATCAATTTGTCCCGATCTTAGACATAAATAACCACGTTAAAGGATTAATCGGTGTGGCAACTGATGTCACAATAAGCCAAAAGATGGAAGAAACTCTCAGAGAAAGCGAAGCCAGATTCCGCAGTCTTTTTGAGAATTCGCTTATCGGAATCTCAACAGCCAGTCACGATGGCAAACTTTTACAGGCAAATCCTGTATGTGCCCGGATGTATGGTTATGAAAATCCGGAAATGATGTTAGCTGAAGTTACTAATGTTGGAAAATTATATGCAAACACGGCGGACAGAAAAGAAGTTCTACGAATATTAGAGAGGAAAGGCTTCATGGAAGCAAAAGAGTATGAGGTGATCCGACGTGATGGATCGCGATTCTTTGTCCTCGTGTCAGCATGTGAAATAAGGGATGCTGAGGGGAAGCTGCTTTACAATCAGGCCACTCACATAGACCTTACCGAACGAAGAAAGGCTGTGGAAGAAATCAGAAAATCAAAGAAATTACTGGAGGATCTCCACAAGCATATTGACGAGATCCGCGAGAACGAAAGAACTGTGATCTCCAGGGAAATACACGATCAGATCGGTCAGTCACTGACCGCTTTAAAGCTCGATCTGAACCGGATGGATAAGTATATAAATACCAATCCGGAAGCTGCGGTAAAACTTCAGGGTATGATTGAACTGATTTCAAAAACAATTAAAGATGTACAGCGTATTTCATCAGACCTGCGTCCGGGGATTCTTGATGACCTTGGATTGGCTGCTGCCATCGAATGGTACTGCGACGAATTTGAGAAGAGAACCGGAATCAGATACAGCTTAAAGCTTGATGATTCAATCTTTGGCGATTCCAAAAAGAACCTCGTATTTTTCCGTGTCTTTCAGGAAGCTCTGACAAATGTAGTCCGGCATGCCAATGCTTCAGCTGTCACCATCAAACTCCGTCAATCCAAACAAAGTACTACCATGACCATTCAGGATAACGGAATTGGAATGCACCCGGGAAAAGCAGAATCAGCCAAGTCTTTAGGATTGATCGGTATGCGTGAACGGATCAGACAATTTGGAGGTAAGATTGATATCTTATCAGAAAAAGGACAAGGAACAAAATTGACTATTTTTATTCCTGAAAAGAAAACAAGTATGTTATGAAAGTACTTATTGCCGACGACCATTCAGTAGTCCGCGAAGGACTTAAACAATATGTGACGACTCTCGATGAAGTTAAATTGATTGATGAAGCTGTCGATGGGAATGATGCCTGGACAAAGATCAAAGATGGAGACTATGATCTTGTAATCCTTGATGTTTCAATGCCGGGAATGAGTGGATTGGATGTATTACAGAATATTAAAAACCGGAATTTGAAAACCCGTGTCCTTGTATTAAGCGTACACTCCCAGGAACAATATGCAGTTCATGCATTTAAACTGGGTGCCTCGGGGTATATTTCAAAGGACAATGCATTCGAAGAGTTGACTCTTGCAATCAGAAAAATTGCATCCGGAAGCAGGTATATTTCATCTGCTTTTGCAGAAAAACTTGCATTTAATGGCTATGATTCAGATACGCAAGCGCTTCATGAAAAACTCTCGGAAAGGGAATTCCAGGTAATGGTATTGCTGGCAAAAGGTAAATCTGTTATGGAAATCTCAAAGGAAATTTTTATCTCTGATAAAACAGTAAGCACTTACCGTGCCCGTATTCTTGAAAAAATGGGTATGAAGAAAAATGCTGAGCTGACTATATATGCGATAAAGAATAATCTGATAGAATAACGGCGCACGGCACACGACTCACGACACACGGGCTAAGGACGCAGGACGAACGGCGCACGGCACACGACTCACGACTCACGGCAATTATTAGGAAGATCTCGATTTAATGAGATTTGTCAGCATTCCTGAAATACCTTTACATTCGTTTGTAAAGAATTCCAGTTCAGCCTCTTTAAGATAGCCGATTTTACCGGAAATCACAAGTTGAGTATATAATTCTGCTGCAGAGCCTTTTGCAATATAGAATTGTCTTATTGCCTGTTTATCGGTTCCCAATTCGTCTCCTTCCGATATATTACTGGAGATACTTACAGATGATCTTCGCATTTGATCTCTCAGACCAAAGTCTTTCTGGAAATCTTTATTTTCTCCTGTTAATTTGTAGATTGATACAGCCAGATCAATGGCTCTATGCCATACTTTAAGGTTTTCAAAATTACTCATAGCACAACGAGATTAAGTAAATAATAATTTATTCCGATACAAATTTATTAATCTTCTCAACAAATAAAAAAGTTAATTCAAATTAATCCACCAATTACCGTGTGTCGTTTACCGTGCGTCGTTTACCGTGTGTCGTTTGCCGTGCATCGTTTGCCGTTTACCGTGCGTCGTTTGTCGTTTGTCGTGTGTCGTTTATCGTGCGTCGTTTATCGTGTGCCGTATGTCGTCCTTACCCTACACCAGAATCATCATTCCCCCTACATTAAAATCCGCTAACTCCTTATAAATTAAATTGTTTGCATTAACTATATTTACTTTTGGGGAAACGTTAAAATATAATGACCCCATAACGGATAAAAAATACCTGTTAATGAAAATAGTTATTGCTGATGATTCCTCTCTGTTGAGAGACAGGATCAGAAGTTTATTGAACAGTATTAATCACAATTCTGTCGTGTATGAAGCTGAAAACGGAGTGGAAGCGCTGAAGCTTATCAGGGAAAAGGAACCTGATCTGGCAATTCTTGATATCAGGATGCCGGAAATGAATGGAATAGAGGTGTTAAAGAAAATCAGGGAGATGAAAATGAAAACTAAGGTCTGTATTCTCACAAACTACCCTTATCCTCAATACAAAAGAAGGTGCTTTGAAGCAGGAGCTGATTATTTTCTCTGCAAAACTGAGAATTTTGAAGATCTTAATATTGTCATTACCGAATTGGTACACAGTGAAAAAAAAGGATAAAATGAACGGATCTCTTCAGACAGTAACAGATCAAATCGTAGTGTTCTCTCTTGACGAACTGCTTTATGCTCTTCCTTTAAATACTGTAGTAAGAGTTATTCATGCTGTGGAAATAAGGTTTCTACCCAAAGCTCCCGAAGTTATTTCAGGTATTATCAATGTGCAGGGACAGATTATTCCGGTTGCTGACATTCGCAAACGTTTTGGACTGGTGGCATGTGAAATTGACCCTGACGACCGGATAATAATTGCAGATACAGGGACAAGGCATGTTGCAATTCTGGTCGATACTGTTACCGGCATAAGGGATCTGGCACCCGGGCAACAAAAAAAGGCCGAAGAGACATTGCCATTTGCTGAACACTTGAGGGGAGTTGCAAAAATTGATAATGAACTCATCCTGATTTATGACCTTGAGCAGTTTCTCAGTCTCGATGAAGACAAGGAACTGGAGCAAGCATTGAAAACGAAAAACAAATGAATCGTAAGCTCACAGATATCGAATTATCAATGGTTTGCGAGGTGATCGCTTCCCGCATGGGATTGTACTTTCCTGTTGAAAGGTGGATTATGCTCAGACGAAACCTTGTTTTAGCTGCCAGGGAATTAGGTTTTCAAAATATAAACGGGTTCATTCAATGGCTTTTGTCCTCAGAGCTAAACAAAGATCAAATAATGATACTGGCATCACACCTTACTATCTCTGAAACTTATTTCTGGCGGGAACCACAGGTTTTTACCGCACTGACAGATTTTATTCTGCCGGAACTAATCAAGTCTAAAAAGAAAGGAGAGAAAAGTATCAGGATATGGAGCGCCGGATGTTCAACAGGAGAAGAACCCTACTCCATTGCAATAGCCCTTCAAAAAACGATTCAAAAAATTGAAGACTGGAATATTACTATACTGGCCACCGATATAAATCCGAAGGCGCTCAGCAAAGCCGTTTCCGGGATTTATGGTACATATTCGTTCCGTAATTCTCCGGCATGGTTAAAAAGCAGATATTTTCGCAATAAGGAAGACCGGCAGTTTGAGATTATTCCTGAGATAAAACAGATGGTGACTTTTACCTGTCTCAGTCTTGTTGAAATGTCTGCTATTAGCAATGACAGTACAATGGATATAATCTTTTGCCGTAATGTCCTGATGTATTTTACCAGTGAGTGGGTAACTAAAATTTCTCAGAACCTTTTTAAAACCCTGTCAGAAGATGGCTGGTTTGTAGTCTCTTCCAGTGAACTCTCATCCTATGTATTTCCACAGTTTACACCGGTTAATTTCCCCGGCGCAATTTTGTACCGAAAGGGTAAAAATGGATCTAAATACTCGTGTAATATTCCTTCTGATGAAATACCCGAACCCTTGCCCGACATAGCTTTCTTCGACCACCGTAACGAAATGAAGGTGGTAGCGAAGGAGGACCTTCAACCTTCGTCCTCCGTAGCCTTCATTGACCGCCGAAACAAAGTGAAGGTGGTGGCGAAGGAGGAACCTCAACCCCAATTGAAGACCAGAGAAGACATTTTAAATGAAAACAAAATTTTAATCCGTTTACTTGCCGATCAGGGTCATCTTGAAGAAGCTCTTTCTCTTTGCGATGAAGCTATTGCATCTGAAAAACTTATTCCCGGATTATATTTGCTGCGTGCTTCTATTCTTCAGGAGCTGGATAAAAGCTCTGAAGCTATTGCATCACTCAGAAAGGCAATCAATATCGATCCGGATTATATAATGGGTTATTTTACACTCGGAAACTTATTTATCCGGCAGGGAAACAATAAGAATGCAGAACGATATTTTAACAATGTACTCGATTTATTAAGCAGGTGTAAAAATGATGACATCCTGCCTGCTGAGTCAGAAGGATTATCAGTAAAGTACATCAGGGAGATCATCTATGCTAATATGCAAACACAACGAACAAAATGAAAAAAGAAAACCGTACAAAGCTTAAAAACCGTGCCATTGCAATGGCACAGGAGCCTATGCAGAAAAAAGAAGCATCTATAATTATCGAAGTCATAGCATTCACCCTGGTGACCGAAATCTATGGTATTGAATCTATTTTTGTCAAAGAAGTATATACATTGACAGATTTCACTCCATTACCCGGGGCCCCTTCTTATATTTTTGGGATCATAAATGTTCGCGGGCAAATCCTTCCTGTAATTGATCTTAAAAAGTTCTTCAACCTTCCGGAAAAAGGTTTAGGTGAACTGAACAAGGTGATAATCCTAAGTAACGGGCAGATGGAGTTCGGAATCCTGGCTGATGTGGTTCACGGCACACAGGAGATTGAACTCGAAGATATCCGGGGCGTTCCTTCTACAGTTACAGGTATCGGTGAAGAATATCTGAAAGGTGTAACAAAAGAGAGGCTTATCGTATTAAACGCTAAGAGATTATTGTCTGATAAAAGTATTGTTGTTAATGAAGAAGTAAAATGAATAAATGAATTGAAATTGAAAATCACAGTATATACCTAAATAAAATGAGGAACACGCCATGATTAAAAATATGAAAATCGGATTGCGTTTGGCATTGAGCTTCAGCTTTATTCTTGTTTTTATGATTGTCATAATCTTTGTAAGTCTGAATCAGATCAAAGTCTCCCGGACATTGTTTGACCAGATAATAAAGACAAATAATATCAGTCTGCAACTGGCTAATAATATGATTAATCATACAAGAGAAGTTTCTATTGCCTTACGCAATATTTTGCTGATAAACGAGAGCAAAAAGACCCTGGAATTGAAAAATAAGATTGATTCGATCAGGAATCAATACGATAAGGACTTTAAAGAACTCGAAGGATTAATTCTAAATGATGACACAATGTCATTTGTAATAATAGCTAAAATCAGGGTTTCTGAGGACGCCTCAAGACAGCTAAACAATAAAGTAGTTGATCTGGTGATGGCAGGCAAACATGAGGAGGCAATATTATTAATGAACCAACAGGCTAGTCCTTCAGTAGCTGCCTGGATAAAAGATATTGATGAACTTATAACACATAATGAAAACAGGACTGTCATGCGTATCACAGAGGTAGAAAAGGCTCAGGCTGCCGCAAGTTTATTCATGTTCATTCTGGGTACAATAGCCATATTGCTGGCTATTGTTATCTCCGTCCTCATGACTTTAAGTATCACCCGGCCTTTAACCCTTAGTTTAAAAGCGGCAGACCTGATCGCTTCCGGAGATCTGACCATTGATCTTACTTCTGCTGAGAAACGAGGGGACGAATTAGGCTTACTATTACAGTCCTTCAGCAAAATGGTCAGAAATTTATGTGGGTCCGTTAAAGATATAAATGAAGGAGTCAGTATGCTGGGCTCTTCTGCAAGTGAAATACTGGCTGCCACTACCCAGATAGCATCCGGTTCTGCAGAAACGGCTGCTGCAATCAGCGAGACTACGACAACAGTTGAAGAGGTCCGTCAGGCAACTCAATTATCCAGTCAAAAAGCTAAAAATCTTTCCGATAGTGTAATACAGTCTGCGCAGGTATCTCAGAATGGACAGAAGGCTGTTGATGCAATTGTGGACGGGATGAACCGCATCAGTGAACAAATGGATGTTATTGCACAAACAGTCGTACGATTGAGCGAACAGAGCCAGTCAATAGGTGGCATTATCGCTTCAGTTACAGATATGGCCGATCAGTCAAACCTGCTGGCGGTCAATGCTGCCATTGAAGCAGCCAAAGCCGGTGAACAGGGTAAAGGTTTTGCTGTTGTAGCACGGGAGATCAAAAACCTGGCAGAACAATCGAAGCAGTCCACTTCACAGGTGAGGAACATACTGAATGATGTGCAAAAAGCAACCAGTGCAGCTGTTCTTGCTACAGAACAGGGAAACAAAGCGGTGGAAGCAGGAGTGAAACAATCAGTACAGGCTGGTGAGGCAATCCGGATACTGACCGAAAGCAGCAATGAAGCAGTTCAGGCAGCCATACAAATCGTAGCGTCGAGTCAGCAACAGGTTATAGGAATGGATCAGATCGGAGTAGCTATGCAGAACATTAACCAGGCAGGAACAGAAACTGAAGTAAGCATGGTGCAGTCAGAGAAAGCGGCAAAAAGCCTGAATGAACTAGGGCAGAAACTTAAAGATCTGGTGGAACGGTTTAAAGTTTGACACACGATACACGACTCACGACGCAAGGAAGAATTTAAAGATAAAAGACAAAAGTCACAAGACAAAAGACAAAAGTAAAAAGATAAAAGTAAGTAGTAGAGGGGGCGGAGGGGGGTGAGTTCATGAGGACTAAAGACAGGCAAAAGGGACAATATCATGGATAAAAAAGATCAGGAATTTCAGAAACGTATCCAGGCAACTTTCAGGATTGAAGCGGAAGAGCATCTTAATGCAATTTCGGCGGGATTGAGTGAATTAGAGAAAACGCAATCAAAGAAAAAGGCAGCTGAGATCATTGAAGTCTTGTTCAGGGAAGTCCATAGCCTGAAAGGTGCAGCCCGTTCTGTTGATCAAAAGGATATTGAATACGTCTGCCAACCTATGGAAAGTATATTCTCAGCTCTGAAACGCCAGGAAATTGGTCTGACTCCCTTATCAATCGATCTTTTTCACAAAACAGTGGAATGGCTCTCAAAACATGTTGCCACCTCAGGAGTTGGACAAACGGCTGTCTTTCAGCAAACCAGGACGGAATTGACACGGCAGTTGAAGGAAATAGCTTCAGGAAAAGCCTTTACCAATGAACTGCTGCAAACATCTGTGACGGATAGTGAAAAATCCCGCCCGGCTCATCATGACGCGGTTCCGGAAACTGAGTCAGAGACTGATATTCAGTCGAATAGTTTGCCCACACAAATTGGGATGGTTCGCATCCCGATATCAAAACTTGATCCGTTGCTTCTGCAGGCAGAGGAGATGATCCAGTCAAAAATAGCGATCGATCTGCGAACCGATGAACTTAAGGATTTGTACTCTGAGCTGAATGAATGGAAAAATGAAGAACAAAAATGGAGAAACCGGAAGACTTCTGCCACATTGGATATATGGAATGAATGGTGCGATACCAGCGAAATTCACTTGAATAAATTGGAAAGCCGGATGTTGGAAATTCTCAGATTAATGGAACGTAATCAGCACAGTCTTGACCTCCTCGTCGACAATCACCTTGAGGCAATGAAGAAGGTGCTGATGCTTCCTGTAAGCTATATAGTCGAAACATTTCCCGGAATGGTAAGGGAAATCTCACGTGAACAAAAAAAAGAGATCGATTTTATTATCATTGGAGCAGAACTTGAAATTGATAAGCGTATACTGGAAGAGCTTAAAGATCCGCTTATCCACCTTATCCGTAACAGCATTGATCATGGGATTGGCAAACCACAGGAGCGTATATTACAGAATAAACCGGTCCGTGGAACCATAACTCTTGCCTTTGCAGCTAAAGAGAGTGGACAGGTTGAAATAACCCTATCCGACGATGGAAAGGGTATAGACAGGACAAATGTGCTGAAAGCAGCCATGAAATCAGGATTCTTATCAGATGAAGCTGCCGGAAAGTTTGAGCCAAAAGATGTTCTGGATCTTATCTATCAATCGGGAATTTCTACAAGTGCAATTATTACGGATATTTCCGGACGTGGCCTGGGATTGACAATCGTATCCGAAAAAGTTTTACAATTGAATGGAAAAATATCTGTGGAATCAGAAACAGACAGGGGTACTACATTTCGTATTCTCCTTCCCCTGACGCTTGCAACTTTCAGAGGCATCCTGGTAAAAGTGAAAGAATTCATGTTCATCCTTCCGACCATGAATGTGGAACGGGTGATGAAAATTGATCAGGCAAAGATCAAAACCGTGGAAAACCATGAAACCCTCCTGGTTGATAACCAGATCATTTCAGTAGTAGATCTTGGTGAAGTGCTTGGATTACATGAAAATAAGTTTAAAAGTCCGGGTAAAATAGATCCCGGATCGGCGAATTCAAATCAAATTCGTATTGCCATTATCGTTTCAGGAGATGATCGTATTGCCTTCAGGGTAGATGACATGGTTGAAGAACAGCAGGTAATGGTAAAAGGACTGGGGAAATTGCTGAACCGGGTTAGAAATATTTCAGGAGCAACTATCCTGGGTTCAGGCAAAGTTGTTCCGGTACTTAATATTATTGACCTTATGAAATCTGCGGTAAGGATAAGAGGAAGGAAAAGCGAAGCATCTGTTGATGAACTTATCGTTCCAAAATCTGATAAAATTCTGGTCGTGGAGGATTCAATAACATCGAGGACACTGATAAAAAATATCCTGGAAACGGCAGGATACCGGATAACCACTGCAGTTGACGGAGCCGATGCATTTACAAAAGCCCGAACCGGTGATTTCAATATTGTTGTTTCGGATGTGGATATGCCTAAGATGAATGGGTTTGAGCTTACAGCAAAGATCAGAGGTGATAAAAAGCTGAGTGAAATTCCTGTAGTGCTTGTTACAGCACTTGAATCACGCGAAGACCGCGAACATGGCATCAAGGTTGGGGCAGATGCTTATATTATTAAAAGCAGCTTTGACCAGGGTAATCTTCTGGAAGTAATAAAGAAGTTGATATGAAAACGGCTCAACGGCATAACGGCATAATGGCGTAACGGTACAACGGCTTTTTTACGCCTTTGAGCCCAAATAACAAGTAAAAAGTAAACAATATGATCAAAGTCTTAATAGTTGATGATTCGAAGGTAGTTCAGGAATTTCTTGCCCACCTGCTTTCTTCTGATCCTGATATTCAGGTAGTTGGGATAGCCAATTCTGGCTATGATGCAATCAAACTCGTTAAAGCAAAAAAACCGGATATAATAACTATGGATATTCACATGCCCGGGATGGATGGCTATGAAGCTACCAGGACAATTATGGAGACTGTTCCGACTCCTATTGTCATTGTATCAGGAAGTTCAAATAAAAAAGAAGTAACCAACACATTCAGACTTCTGGAAGCCGGTGCCCTTGCTTTTATTATTCGTCCGCCCGGTTTCGAACACCCTCAATTCGCAGCTTCCTGTAAAGAGCTGATTCAGACGGTAAAACTCATGTCAGAGGTAAAGGTTGTAAGACTTTTCCCACGAAGAAGAAAAGAGCAAATAAAACCAATTCGATTTGTACAACTATTTGAAAATGATCTGAAGCGGATTCAGGTCATTGCGATTGGAGCTTCCACGGGTGGCCCTATAGCTTTGCAGATAATCCTTTCAAGGCTGCCTCAGGATTTGCCGGTTCCTGTTCTTATTGTTCAACACATTGCCAAAGGATTTGTTAATGGATTTATAGAATGGTTATCAAAAACCTCCGGCATTAAACTAAGGATCGCCGAGGACGGGGAACCCATATCACCAGGCATTGGTTATATCGCTCCCGATAACTTTCATATGGGGATCAGCCCGGGGAATAAAATCATTTTAAACGATCAACCTCCTGAAAATGGATTAAAACCTTCTGTGAGTTTCCTTTTCCGTTCCGTTGCACAAACCTTTGGGCCAAATGCTTGTGGAGTCCTGCTAACCGGTATGGGCAAAGACGGAGCTGTAGAGTTGAAAGCTATGAAAGATAAGGGAGCTTTCACTTTAGTTCAGAATAAAGAAAGTTGTGTTGTATTTGGAATGCCGGGTGAGGCGCTCAGCATTGGGGCGGCCGATCAGGCATTATCTCCGGAGAAGATGGCTGAAATTCTTGCAAAATCGGGCTTAAAAAAATAGACCATGAGCAAAAAAGTAAAAACTTCAGATAACCTGGCAGATATCTTAATTGTAGAAGATAGCGCCACACAAGCTGCCCGGATAAAATACCTGCTCGAAAGTCATCATTACAAAGCAGAGGTAGCACAGGATGGACAGCAAGCTCTGGTTTGGCTTTCCAAACATAAACCATCACTGGTAATTTCGGATATCGTTATGCCTGAGATGAACGGATTTGAACTATGTGAAAAAATAAAATCGGATGAGCGTACTGAAAATATTCCCGTGATTTTATTGACCTTACTTTCTGATCCGGATGAGGTTATTGAGGGACTCGCGAGCGGGGCAGATAGTTTTATAACCAAACCATATAATCAAGAATATCTCATATTCAACATTAAAAAGATACTTACAGAAAAAGTCACTCCGGAGTCCAAAAGAGATACACCTGGTATAGAAATTAATTACGGCGGGAAGAAAAGGCTGATCCGGACAGGACAGCAAAAAGTGGTTAAACTCCTGCTCAATATTTATCAGGAGGCCATTTATAAGAATAATGAGCTTATTCAGACCCGGGACGAATTGAGACTTTTGAATGAAAGGCTGGAAGAGCTGGTTGAGGAGAGAACGAAGGAGATTAAAAAAGATGAAGAAAAAATTCGTGCTTTCAATACAGAACTGGAGAAACGGATACGTGAACGAACTATCCAACTCGATGCAGCCAATAAAGCAAAAAGTGAATTTCTTGCCAATATGAGCCACGAGATACGCACTCCCATGAATGCAGTACTGGGCTATGCTGAGTTGCTGGGTTCAATGCTTGAGGAAAAAACACAGAGGGACTATCTTGAATCGATAAAATCAAGCGGGAGAAGCCTTCTTACCCTTATTAACGATATTCTTGACCTGTCCAAGATTGAAGCCGGGAAACTGGAGCTGCAGTTTGAGTATGTAAACTCACAATCTTTCTTTTCAGAATTCGAACGGATCTTTTCATTAAGATTATCTGAAAAGGGACTGAAATTCATTCTGGATATTTCTTCAGGTACACCGGCAGGTATCTATATAGATGATGCCCGGTTGCGTCAGATCATTCTTAATCTAATCGGAAACGCAGTGAAATTCACCGAAAAGGGAAGCATCAGATTGAAAGTATATACTGAAAATCCGCAAATCATCAAATATTCCAAGAATAAAACTGAAGAATTCATAGATCTGATAATTGAGGTAAATGATACCGGTATTGGAATTTCCAAAGAGATGCGGGAGGAGATATTTAATCCATTCGTACAGGTGCAGGGCCAGAATGTGAAAAAATATGGAGGAACAGGTCTTGGTATGGCAATAACTCAACGACTTGTACAACTTATGAACGGTAGCATTGAACTTGATTCTCTATTGAACAAAGGAAGCTCGTTTAAAATAAAGATCCCGGGAGTTTCCTATTTGAGGGACTTTGAAAAGAGGACAGAGGAAATTCAGCTTGACCCAGCGGATGTTGTATTTGAAAAAGCAACAATCATTGTTGCCGACGATGTTGAACATAACCGTAAATACCTGATAGACGCACTGAAAAACACGAATATTGAAATAGTTGAAGCTGAAGATGGAGCGGAGGCTCTGTCATTAGCAAAAAAAACAGTTCCGGATCTTATTATTACAGATATTAGAATGCCAATCCTTGATGGATTTGACTTATTGGAAAAATTAAAAAGGGATGACGCACTTAAACATATTCCAGTCATTGCATACTCTGCCTCAGTAATGAAAGGTCAGAAAGATCGTATTCGTGAAAGCGAATTTGCCGGTTTGTTGATTAAACCGGTTCAGGTTACTGAATTGTACCTTGAACTGATGAATAATCTTCAGTATAAATCAACCAGAAATACCGAAACAGAACAAATAAAATCTGAAATAAGCTCTGCAAAAGAAATAATTGATCTTCCCGGATTAATTCATTCACTCGATACACAGTGTAAAGATGTCTGGCTGACGTTTCATACCAGGCAACCAATAGATGAAATTATAGATTTCGGAAATCAATTAATAATGTTGGGCAATGACCACAATACAAAAGTCATTAAAGAATACGGGGAAGAATTAGTGAACTCTGCAGAGAGTTTCAATATTGAAGCTATAATGAATCTGATAAGAAAATTCCCCGGATTAATTGATTTATTAAAGAAGCAATAAACGGTAAGATTTGAAAAATGGATAAAATAACTTCAACCGCTCCCATCATCCTTTTAGTTGATGATAATCCAAAAAATCTTCAGATCCTGGGGAATTATTTACGAAATGAAGGATTCAAGGCTGAATTTGCGTTAGATGGTAATACAGCTCTTGATTGGCTTGGACGGAGAGAATTTGACCTTATTCTTCTTGATATAATGATGCCGGGGATGGATGGTTTCGAAGTATGCAGAATCATTAAAGCCGACCCGGTTAAACAAGAAATTCCGATAATCTTCCTGACTGCCAAAGTAGATACAGAAAGCATTGTAAACGCATTTGATCTTGGTGCTGTAGACTATGTGATAAAACCTTTCAACCAGAAAGAGCTGATCGCCAGGGTTAAAACACAAATTGAAATTAAAAGGAGCAGGGACGAAATAGCAAGGAACCTGGAAGAGATTGAATACAATAATAAACTTATTACCTACAGCATTCAGTATGCTCATACAATTCAGGCGGCAGTTTTGAAAGCGTCCCAAAATGGATCAGATTTTTTCCCGGAGATGTTCTGCCTTATCCTTCCAAAAGATATTGTCAGTGGTGACTTTTACTGGTTTCATAGAATTGATAATAAGTTGCTGGTCGGTGTTTTTGATTGCACCGGTCACGGGATTCCCGGTGCATTCATGAGCATGCTTGGAGTTGCTCTGTTAAATGAAACGGCCAACAGAGATAGAATTGTTGAACCTCATTTGATATTAAACCGTCTGAGGGAAAAGATCATTGAGGCATTGGGACAAAAGGGAATAATTTCGGAGGTTAAAGATGGGATGGATGGTTCAATAATCAGTTATGATCTAAAAAGCAAAACACTGGTATATTCGGGAGCATTTAATCCGATGTACCTCATTCGTGACAATAAAATCATTGAATTCAAGGGAGACAGAATGCCTTTGTCATATCATGATAAGATATCTGATTTTTCATGTCAGGAAATAAAAACCAGACAGGATGATCTTATATATCTGTTTACTGATGGTTATGTTGATCAATTTGGCGGACAGGAAGATAAGAAATTCCTGAGGAATCAATTCAAACAAGTACTGTTAAAAATTCATAAGAATCCTATGGAGGTTCAGAAAGAAATGCTCCTGGATACTTATAAGATCTGGAAAGGAAGTGAAGATCAGGTTGACGACATAACAGTTGTGGGATTGAAACTTTAATTTGGAAGTCCCGAATTTCTTTGAGGCTGTGCCTCATTAGAAATTCGAG
>Ga0307432_1000652_pt1 | contig 24752 bp, 20 predicted proteins | sample SalMarWE160150MG_FD_202158 | JGI IMG/M metagenome (GOLD analysis project Ga0307432, IMG submission 202158) | Salt marsh sediment microbial communities from the Plum Island Ecosystem LTER, Massachusetts, United States - WE1603-150 | ecosystem: Environmental > Aquatic > Marine > Intertidal zone >...
CTTGGGGAGCAATTTGAATATCTCTATTCCGGTAAGTGGCATTGGCAAACTCCTTTTCTACATGAGACCGTTTAGCAACTCAAACTGTCATTGCGAGGTCGCCTTAGGCGACCTCGCAATGACAACTAAACAGCCTCTACATTATCGGCTCCATAGTAAGGGCTGGGTGCCCCTTCTCCTCTAGGAAGGGAAGAATCTCCTCCTCGGTGGTGCCCACCGTCTCATCGGCAATCATATCGGGGAGGTCAGGTACACCGACCTCTATGGCTCTAGCTTTAAGCCGGTCGGCAATCTCTTCCTTTAGCATCTTAGGCATCCAGACCATCCTCTTTATACCACCATCGCCAATAAGGAATTTTCTCTGGCAGATGTTATACTTACCATGGCCAACGAAGCCAGGGGTGCTCACCCCACCACCGACAGTGCCAGCCAGGGTAGTGAACTTCATCCCGCAGGGGGTCATTTCGGTAAATTCTCGATTTACCGTCATTATTCCGTTACATAGGGGAAGAACAGCAGCGATACACTCACAGCAGCCACAAGTAGTCATGGGGTCATGTATTATGCTGTAGAAGTTATAGTGGTCGAATTTTCCGCGGGAAGCCTTAAACAGAAATTCGTTTACCCCTTTCCACTGTCCCAGCTTGGCATCAATGATTTCACCCTTGGGCACTGGTTGATTAGGTCCGGTAGGGCTAATCTCGTAAGCCGCCTTACAGTCCATCCAGTTATAGGAACCACAAAGTCCAGTTCTTTCCGGACTAATGACGCAAACATGCGCTGGGGCAAAGGACTGGCACAGGGTGCAGGAGTAGTATATATCGGTGGTTTCATCGGTCATGCCTTCAATTCGGGCATCTCTAGCCGCATATACCTTCTTTGCCTTGGCCACCATCTCCCTTACCTTATCCTCCTCGGTATAGAGTTTTACCTGCAGTTTATCGAATATCCGGGCAAAATTCTGGTGCAGGGCAGCATGAAGCATGGCGCCAATATGGTATAATCTGAAGCCCTTGTCATAAAGCTCCTTGGAAACTCGTAGCCAGCCGATATCCCTCTGTCCATTGTGAAAGCACCCTTGAACGTAGTTTATCTGATGGTGAATTTGCCGCTCCAGGATAGGTTCATAGTCCTCTTCCATCTCCCTTCCGGCAACCTCAACGACTATGGCTAATGGCAACCTGGACTCAGCAGGCAGGTCGCTTATCTCAGGACCAATCACCTCAAACTTCCCATCCTCCACCTCATCCATCCGCTTGCTGGTAACCCACTCAACCATAGGGGTAAACCCACCACCACACTCTAAATACCACTGACCCTTGCGAACCCTCTCGCCCTCGAAAGCCGGGCCATGGCCGGTTGGAATTGGTATCTCACTTACACTAACCTTCAGCCCTCTCACCTCTATGGCTTTGGCTACTATATTATCGTGAGGAACATTGGAGACAACGTGCTCGTAGGTGCAGATGCCGGTAGGCAAAATCTCAGGTATTGGGGTATCGGCAATAGTCGGGAATCCAAAATTGATTGCCCCAGCAGCGTTGGCATACCACTCATCGGTAACATAACCTAGAGGCATGGCGAAGGCAAAGGTGCGGTCCTTGTTATAGATAAGGTGTTTTCTGTACTCTCCAGGGCCAATGCCTCCAAAGGAAAAGCCTACCCTGATGGCGAAGCCGATGGCGAACACCGCAGCGGTAATATCAGGTCCGTAGGAGACCAGGCGGGTGGGCCAGCCAATCTGCACCCCGGCCTCAATTAGCTGTTCGGAGAATCTTTTTCCGTTATACTCTGCGGCCATAAAGATGTAAAGGTTCTTCTGCTGGAGTTCCTGAGCAATCCTCTTAGCAATCTCAGGGCTAGGCGCAGCACCAAGAATGGCAGCAAAGCCGGGGGCAGTGCCATCAACAAATTCAATACCCCGCTTTCTCAGGATTACATCATCAGCGGCACCCAGCCAGATATTAGAATCGGTGGTATCTTCTTGCTTAGTATAAAACTCAGGCTGTTCCAGATATCTTATGGCTTCGATGATTTCCTCGGCAAAGAAGGTTGCCATCCCGGCATCAAGGGCTGGTGCCAAGTAGGGCAGAGGGCAGCTCTCCCTCACTGGCGGTGGCAGAAGTGATTTACACTTCTTTAGAACCTGCTCCATATCACCTATTTTTTCCACGGGAATGCCTAAAATCCCGTAAATCACCGGGAGATAATAGGCGGTGTTGGGGAAGCCTACCGGTTCATTGGCTCCCCATCTATCCATTGCCTCCTGCCACTTCTTCTCGGCTTGGTCGACAATTTTGTGAGCTCCTCTAATAGCCGCTGAGGCAATTATCTTAGACATATCTTACTTAATCCCCTCCGTTCTTGTGATAACTATAGCGTTTAGACTGCTTCAAGCTCTCGCCTCATCGCCATATCGTAGAGTATCCTTTCTCTAGCCTTGTCTATGCCCAAGGCTTGGCGCTTCTTGTCAATGTGCTCAATCATAAGGTGGGCGGCTTTAATCGGGTCGGGCTCAAAAGCCCACATTCCACCATATATGCCTTCGAAGTCCTCAAATAGGTATTTGCTTACTTCCTCACTGTCCAGGGTGGGCCAGTTGACGCCGAATACAGTGAATACCCCTGAGCCAACAAAGTATTGACCAATGGAGATTGCCTTCTCACTCATCCACTCGGGGGCAGCTCCAGCCACCGGCAGGTCGCTAATATCATCGCCTAGACCACCATCCTTGACCATAGCCGTAGCTGCTATCAGGATGCGGCTGTTATCAACACAAGAACCCAGGTGCAATACCGGCGGAATACCTACTGCCTCACACACTGAAGCCAGTCCCTCGCCGGCATATTTTGACGCCGCCTCTGGGGTCATCAGCCCAGCTTCAGCACTGGCAATGGCACTGCAACCAGTTTGAAGCACCAATACATCATTCTTTATCAGTTCCTTAACCATAGTGGTATGAGCCTCATTATGCTTAACCCGGGCGTTATTACAACCGACGACACCGGCTACCCCCCTGATTCTGCCATTGATGATATTATCATTTAGCGGTCGGTAGGAAGCCCGATAGATACCACCCAGTAAGTAGTTAATAGTTTCGTGGCTGAATCCAGCAACTAGGTCAGTTTGCTCCTCAGGAATATCAATATTGCTGCCTCTATTGGGGAAGTTCTCAATAGCTGTCTTGACTATAGCCCTAGCCGACTCCATAGCATTGTGCTCGTCAAACTGGATATGGATAGCACCTGGGATTTTAGCCTTGACTGAGGTAGTGATAACCTTGGTGTGGTAGCACTCGGCTACGCTGGTCAAGGATTGCATAATACATTGAATATCTACCACCATAGCCTCCACTGCCCCGGTAACTATAGCCAGCTCCTGTTGCAAGAAATTCCCGGCTATAGGTATTCCATGGCGCATCAATATTTCATTGGCAGTGCAACACATACCAACTATGTTTATTCCGTTAGCCCCCTTAGATTTAGCCAGGGCTACCATCTCAGGGTCTTGAGCAGCAACTACAATCGTCTCGGAAAGCAGGGGCTCGTGACCATGAATGACAAGATTTACCTCGTCCTGGCTGAGCACTCCCAGATTTATCCTGCCTAGGACAGGCATCGGGGTGCCGAAGATGATATCCTGAAGCTCAGTGGCAATCATACTACCCCCCCAACCATCGGATATAGCGCATCTGACCCCCTGGCGGAGCAGGTTTCGGTAGTCCTGGTCAACACCGATATGGGTTCGGTGCATTACCTCTACAATCTCTCTATCTATGCCTCGAGGAGCCGCCCCCTCCCGCCGCCATAGCTCTTGACGCTTCAGTGGTGCCCTTCTTAAGAACAGGACTTCACCCTCCTGTTTGCCAAACTCAGCCAGAGCTATTTCACCAATATTAATAGCTATTTCCTGATTACTGCGGTCGCCAATGTCTACACCCCAGTCCAGAGCCAGTTGCAGCAGCTTCTGCTCATCCTTAATCTCATAGCCTGGGGCTTCACCCTTAGCTACGGCTAGGAAAACCTCAGCCACCCCTCGGCCATGGTCGGAGTGAGCCGCCGCCCCGCCGGCTATCATCCTGATGAAATTACGGGCGGCAATAGTCTCAGCAGTGGCGCCACAGATACCCCTTCGCTTCTGCTTTTCCTCTGGTGTTTCCTTTCTACCTTTGGGAGGCGGCACCCGGCATGGTCCCATCCCACAGTGCTTACAGCAGCTGCCTTCAACCCCTATGGGACAAGGCTTCTTGGTTTCGGCTCTATCAAAGGCGGTATTAACTCCGTCGCTAGCTGCCTTCTCAATCATCTTGATACTGGCGTTATCAATGCTCTTTGTTTCTGCTTCTGCCATTTTGCTTTCCACCTTCTAATCTTTATTATTTTATGAAGCTGTCAGTTCAGCTATCATCTCTCGGACCAGCTTTATTGCCTCTGGGTGTCTCATAATTACCACATCACCCCCAGCCAGGAGCAAAACCATAGCCGATATGGCTTCCATTAAGATGCCCCTCTTTTTGGCATTTCCCATATTGAGCTCACCATCGGCAAGATGTACTTCCTTGGTCTTCCACACCTCTTTAGCTATATTGCAGATAATAGGGAATTGAAGCTTTTCATCCTCCTGGGTTAACCCTGCCATCCTCATTCTCTCCATCACCGAGTAGCAATACTCAATGCCATAGCCTATGCCACTGACGGTAGGGTCCATCACAATCAACTCATCAGGAACCCCGAGATTGCCCAACAGGATGTTAAGCTGCTTAGCCAGGTTTATGTCTATAGGTGTTGACGCCGCCACCGTATGGCGATAACCAATAGCTGAGGCACCAATCCGTTTATGGTCTCCTTCCTCAACCGGTCCGATAATCAGGTTCTTCCCCTGACAAACCTCAGCCACTTTTCTCAGTACCTCGGTATCCTTCTCATGATTAGCCGTGCCCCAAACAATTAGGGGAACATCAATAGCCTCGGCTACCTTCTTGACCACCTCGGTGGCTTCATCAGCTCCACGGTCAAGCCCATTGGGGTCGGTGCTGACTAGTTGCAGGGCAATCATCTCCGCCCCGTAGTCATTTATACATTTTTTGGCCCAGGCAACTGGGTCATCGGTTACCCCGGCGAAGGGCTCCAGGGCAGCTTCAGCCCATTCCTCAGGGGGACAGTCCCAGACCTCCATGGCTATTTGGGGTTGGTGGGGCATCTCACCTTCAAATAAGTAGAAGGGGTAGGATGTCTCCCCGCCAGCGGTTACAGCTTTATCGCCATTACCCAGGGTAATCTCTCTGATTTTGCCGCTATATTGTGTTTTAGGGATTTCAAATGCCATTCCTCACCCTCCTTACTTAAGCCGGATTCTTCCTCTTTTCACTGCCATACCAATCTTTTCCATACCAATACCTCTCACCGGTTTGCAAGTATTTGAGTCTTTCTTTTCTGTCCCTTAGCTTCTGTCTCCATTTTCCCAGCTCCTCGCCCTCAGGCTTACCCTCTTCATAGGTTGCCCCCAGCACTTCTACCTCGTCCCGGCCGGGAGCGCTCTTTTTCTCAATCTTATATTCCATCCTTCCCCCCTTCTAGGCTAGTCCGGCAGCCAGTTTTGCCGCCCTTACTGTATTTAGCATAAGCATGGTTATGGTCATAGGGCCAACGCCACCAGGCACCGGGGTAATGGCTTTAGCCTTCTCCTTAACCGTATCAAAGTCAACATCGCCGACTAGGATAGCCTTACCTTCCGGAGTTTTGCCTACCCGATTAACGCCGACATCAATCACCACTACCCCTTCCTTGACCATATCAGCGGTGATTGCCTTGGGTTTGCCGGCGGCCACAATTAGTATATCAGCTTTCTTGGTGTGAGCGGAAATATCTCGAGTCCGGGTATGACACACCGTAACGGTAGCATTAGCCCCCTCTTTCTTCTGGAGGAGGATATTGGCTATAGGTTTGCCCACGATGTTGCTTCTACCCACAATCACCACCTCTGCCCCTTCAATCTTAACCCCAGACCTGATTAGAAGCTGTTGGATTCCATGAGGGGTGCAGGGCAAATAGTCGGGCTCGCCAATCATCAATTTGCCCACATTCACCGGGTGAAAGCCATCAACATCCTTTTTGGGGTCGAGGGCATAAAGAACCCTGGTCTCATTGATATGCTTGGGCAGGGGTAGTTGGACTAGAATCCCGTGAATCTTGGGGTCTTTATTTAATTTATCAATTAGCGCCAGCAATTCCTCCTGGCTGGTATCAGCCGGCAGGTCGTGCCTTTCTGAATATATGCCCAGGGCTAAGGAGGTCTTTTCCTTGGCCCCAACATAGACCTGGGATGCCGGGTCCTCACCCACCAGGATGGTGGCTAATCCGGGTATGAGGTTATGCTTCTGTTTGAGGTCGGCAATCTCCTGTTTCAGCTCCTCACGAATCTGTTTGGCAATCTCGGTACCGCTAATAATCTGTGCTGGCATTTTTTCACCCCTCATACAAAGTTTTAGTGAGCTAAGTTCTATTAAGAAGCTTAGCCATCAAATCGTTAACTGCCCTCGCTGCCTGGGAGCTATCGGGCAGGTCAAAAAGCGGCTTTAGCTTAAGGTCATACTGATATACTTCCTCATCTAAAGGGATGGTAGCGGTGGGTTCAATTCCCAGTCTGACTAACTCGTCAGTGACCAGGGGGTTCAACTTAGCCGGGGCAAAGTTGATTATCACTGATTGCCGCTTCACCACCAGTTTGAGTTGGGCGACTAAGTCCCTTATCCTGGCCACAGTTCGAACCCCCTTCACCGAATGGTCAGAGATTATAAGCAGCTCATCAATATTCTGGGTGGTTCTTCGTGACAGATGCTCCATCCCGGCCTCATTATCCATAACCATATAGGTATAGTTTTCAGCTAGAGTGTCAGCAAATTTCTTCAGAATAAGGTTAGGGTAGCAGTAGCACTCGGGACCTTCACCCCTACCCATTGTTACCAGGTCAAGCTCCTCGCTTTCAACTACAATCTGGTTTAGTTTATACTCTAAATAAACGTCCTTGGTCATTCCGGGAGGGATTTTTATTTTATCCCTTTGAAACTGGTCTAGCATCAAGCCAACCGTCTGTTTTACCTCAAGACCCAGACTCTCCCCCAGATTGGCATTAGGGTCAGCATCAACCGCCAGAATTGGTCCTGAGCCGTTCTTTTTCAGATAGCGGATGATGAGACTGGCCACTGATGTCTTCCCAGTACCACCCTTACCGGCTACAGCAATATTAAAACTCATATGGTTAGCCCCTACGCTTTTACTTTCTGAAGTTTGCCTAATCTTTTGTATACTGAGGGAAACTCCGCAACATTGGGGTGCGGTAAAAATAGACTGGCAGTATAGTTATTCATAAAATCAACATTTACGCTCAACTCAAGGTTAGTCATCATGTTAGCCACCCTTCTCGCATCATCAAGTAGATCGCGGGAGAAGGAGGTTAGCCTTGCTCCTAAAAGGGAGCCGTTGCCGATGAAGATAAATCTATCCCGAGGTATATCAGGAAGAAGCCCAATAATAACGCACTTTTCAATATCAATATGGCTACCGAAGGCACCAGCAATAATTACCTGCTCTAAATCGGAACAACTAATCCCGACACTTTTAACCAATGTCTGGCACCCGGCATACATGGCTGCCTTGGCTCGAATAAGGTTATCAATATCAACCTCGGTGATAACAATATCTTTACCAATCTGGGTCTCTGGCGCCCAGGCCAGGACATACTCATAGCCATCACGACCCTTTCTAACCCTTTTTGTCGGGAGGTTGGTGTTAAACTTACCATTCTGGCCAATAACCCCGGCTTCAAGTAGACCGGCAACGATGTTTATCAAACCTGAGCCGCAGATTCCCTTTGGTTTGGTTTCACCAATGGTGTTGATTACCGGTTCAAAGTTTGACGAATTGATGTCAAAATCTTCAATAGCGCCGTTGGTGGCTATCATACCGTGCTTTACCCCGCCGCCTTCAAAGGCAGGTCCGGCGGAACAGGAGGCGGTTACCATCCAGTCTGAGTTGCCAATGACTATTTCACCATTGGTGCCTATATCCATATAGAGTGTTAATTTTTTCCTCTGATATACCCCTGCCCCGACAATTCCAGAAACAATATCGCCACCAACGTAGCTGGCTACTGAGGGGAAAGCGAAGAGGTAAACCTGCTTTCCGACCTTGATGCCCAGGGAATTTGCCCGTACGGGGGGGAAAAAATTGGCTACCGGGGTGTAGGGAGCCAATCTTATATATTTAGGGTCCAGTCCGAGGAGGATTTGAGTCATTGTTGTATTACCAGCTAATATTATATGCCCAACATACTTTATGTCGACCTGGCTCTGGGCTTTGAGTTTCCCGGTAATCCCATTAATAGTGGCAACAATTGCCTGCTGCAATTTTTTTAGCCCACCTGGTTTCTGACAATAGGCTATGCGAGAAATAACATCTTCGCCATAGCTGATTTGCCCGTTGTAATCAAGCCCCTCAGCTCGGACTTTTCCCCGATTTAGATCCAGTAGTTGTCCACGGACACCAGTGGTGCCAATATCAAAGGCCAGTGAGTAGTGCTTTTCTCTGGTGTCTCCAGGTTCAATATGTATCACTCTTGGCCTACGCCACTCTTTGGTTCGGGGTTTAGCTGCGGTGATGAGAGTGGTAGCGGTGACCTTCCAATGGCTATCCCGCAGCATTTGGGGCAGTTTTCTTAAGACATTAAAGTCTACGGCTATGTTTCTGAGGTTGTAATGCTTCCTCAGGCCTCGTAGCAACCGGGACAGGTCGCCAGTATTATCTTTTAAAGTTGGTGGTGGCAGCTCAACAAATAACTTACTCAGGGGTGGCTTAAATCTCCAGCCAGTAGCTAAGACCTCTGATGGTTTAATGCCGCCTACCCTTTCTCGGTCAAGAACAGCCTTCTCCAGTCGCGATTCTACCGGGATGTCAACCACTAAATCAGTAATTATGCGGCTTTGGCAGGCTTGTCTTAACCCCTGCCTGTACTCCTCTTCGGTTAGCTTCTCAGTCCTGGTGGTTTCTACCTCTCCCTGTTTAATTAAGACCTTGCAGGTGCCGCAAACACCAGCCCCGCCGCAGGAAGCATTTATATGCACCCCGGCAGCAATAGCCGTCTCAAGGAGATTGGTACCCGGTTTGACGGCAATCTCAACGTTATCGGGGTCGAAGTGAACCATCCTCTTGTTATTGGTTAAATCCTTTGTCATCTAACTTCCTACCTCATTAAGTGCCACGCAGGGACTACTAAAATAGACCGGTGACCTTTCCCGTCTTTACGTCGACGTCAACCTTTCTAAAAGCGGGGTCAGAAGAGGTCCCTGGCATCAGACTAATCGTCCCAGCACAGGGACAGAGGAATTTCGCCCCGGAATAAATTAACACGTCACGGATGGGCAGCGTCCACCCCTTGGGGACACCCTTAACTGCCGGGTCATGGGTGAGGGAAAGATGGGTCTTGACCATCATGGTGGCGTAGTCATCATATTGTGTATCAGCCTCAAGCATTTTTGCCTTAGCCTCAGCCTCGGCAGCCCAGGCTACCCCATTGGCTCCGTAGACTGTCTTGGCAATCAACTCCACCCGTTCCCGTAGTTTCGTTTCTATCGGATACAGGTATTTGAACTCGTTCACCTCTTGGCAGGCATCTATCACGGCATCGGCTAATTCTAGAGCACCGTCGCCGCCGTTAGCCCAGTGGCTGGACACGGCACAGCCTGCTCCGGCAGCCTCGGCGGCTCTTCTGACCATGGCAATCTCATCCTTGGTGTCAGTATGGAAGCTATTGATGCACACCACCGGCTTGATGCCCGATGTTTTGATAATGTTAATGTGGTGCAACATATTGGGGATGCCCTTCTCTAGGAGCCCCAAATCCTCCTTAGCGTAGGCATCAGGTAGCGGTAGGCCGGCTACTACCCTGGACCCGCCACCGTGCATCTTCAGTGCCCGGATGGTAGTGGTGAGCACTGACACATGCGGCTTGAGACCACTTAAGCGGCACTTAACATTCCAGAACTTCTCGAAGCCGATGTCGGCACCAAAGCCACTCTCGGTGACATGGTAATCAAATAACTTCAGCCCAACGCGGTCGCCAATGATGGAGGATTGCCCCACGGCAATATTGGCAAACGGACCGGCATGCACCATGCACGGCTGATACTCCACGGTAGACATCAGGGTAGGGTTAATGGTGTTGCGCATCCAAGCCGTCATGGCGCCGCCCACCTCCAGGTCGCCGGTGGTAACCACTTTGCCCTTCTTATCAAAGGCCACGGTAATTTTATCCATTCTTTCCCGCAGGTCAGCCAAATCCCTGACAATTGATAACATAGCCATAAGCTCAGAACTCACCGTGATGCCGAACTTGGACTCCATCGTGTAGCCGTTCATGCGTCCGCCGAGGCCAATAATAATGTTGCGGAGGCTCTGAGCGCAAAAATCCATAACCCAGCCCATCTCTACCCGGGTAGGGTCAATGTCTAGGCGGCGCATCCAGCTGCGCTTAGCCAGTTGCTCATCATCGTAGTTGCGTTCGTGCTGCATTCTGGCACTAAGGGCAACCATAGCCAGGTTGTGGGCATTGGTGATATCGTTGATGTCGCCGGTAAGCCCCATAGAAAATTCGGTCATGGGGATAAGTAACGCATTGCCGCCGCCGGCAGCGGTCCCCTTGATGTTCATGGTGGGACCACCCGAGGGCTGGCGGATACAGCCACCCACATTTAGACCCCGCTTACCCATACCCTCCAGGATACCCATGGTGGTTGTAGTCTTCCCTTCACCCAGCGGCGTGGGGGTTATGGCGGTCACTTCAATGTACTTGCCATCGGGTTTGTCCTTGAGACGTTCAATAATCTTCAAGAAATCTAGCCGGCTTATTTTCCCATAAGGAATTATTTCATCCTTTTGCAGGTTCAGCCTTTCTCGCCACTCATCGGGGGTTGGCATATTTTTCCCAGCCTCTTCGGCAATCTGCCAATCCTTCATTTTTACCGCGTCGTAAGCCACAGAAGACCTCCTTTATTAAAAGGATTTCCTATTTAAATTTTGGTGCCCAGTCTATTTTGTTAATGGCTTGGTCGTAGATAGCAAAGCCTGATAGATATTTCTTACCTCATTAGTAATCGGCTGGCTGGAGTCAAGAAGAGGAAGATTGGCCAGGTCAGCATCTATCATTGCCTGGTCATAGGGGATGAAGCCGAGGAATTCAAAGCTCGGCAGGCTGGAAGTTAGGAACTTCCGGTCTGATTGGCGGCGAAGCTTATTGCCGACGACAGCAATATTTTGTAGACCAATATCCTTAGCCAATTCATTGATTCTGAGGGCAGTTTCAATGCTTCGTCGGCCTGGTTCGACGACTACAATCAGTTTATCTACTGCCTTGGCTGTTGCCCGGCCTAGATGTTCTATCCCAGCCTCCATATCCAAAATAACTATTTCATTTCTAAACACAAGTAGATGGGTAATCAGAGCCTGTAGCAAAGCACCTTCGGGACAATAGCAGCCAGTTCCACCCCTCTTAATTCTCCCCATTACCATCAACTTAATCCCATTATTTTTCTGGCAATACCTTTCGGGCAGGTCATCAACCTTAGGATTTAGCTTAAAATAGGGGGCTATTTGACCAGGTCGTGCTCCAGTCCTTTCCTCAATAAGGGTGCTCATCTCAGATATGGGGGTTATCCTGTCAGCATTGGCAAAGCCAAGAGTGGCCGCTAGATTGGTATCAGGGTCAGCATCTATGGCTAGAACAGAATAACCAGCCTCAGCAAATACCCTGGAAAGAAGGGCAGCTAATATAGTCTTGCCGACGCCACCTTTGCCACTAATAGCAATCTTCATCAGAATTTTTTACTTCACATAATTAAAGCTGAGACCTCTTACGGGAAAGCGCTCAGCTCTAACTGAAGCCTGTTACCTACGGCTTACCCTATATAATTTATCCTATGCTGAGTGAAAAGTCAAACAAATGGGCTCGTCGGTACTTAGCCCGGCGAAAAAGGGCTTAACGTACGGCTCGAGGCTAAATTGGTAAGGAGGCAAAGCACGAGTAGGTATTGATATTCTCAGTGGCGACCCCGGTGGGATTTGAACCCACGATCTCCACCGTGACAGGGTGGCATGTTAGTCCGCTACACCACGGGGCCATTCTAGTTCACTTAGCTAAAGTTTATCAGGAGTAATATATTGTGTCAATCGGAATAGTGTCGGATTATTAATCAACCTCATTGTCTTTTAGCGGTAATGATGAGCTCAGGTATTAACCGGACATATATTGTGTGTGTTTCTGGTTGTGTGGTATAATATACCATAAATTTTTTGGGGGACAAATGGTATCGGGAAGGACATCTAAGCAAGCAGTAAAAGCGGAAGAGGTGGAGTTGCGTGACTACGAGCTGGTAGTAATTATTAGTCCCGAGGTGGAGGATGAGAAACTAGAGGCGATAATAGATAATATAAGCCAGCTTATTACGGAGCGGGGTGGTATCATTTCCGGTGTCGATAGATGGGGTAAAAGAAAATTAGCCTATCCGATAAAACATTTTATGGAGGGTAGTTATGCGTTAGCTCAGTTTAAATTGAAGCCGACATCGAGCCAAGAGCTCGAAGCCAGGCTACGGATTTCTGAGGAGGTTCTGCGGCATCTGTTGGTAAAGTTGAGTAGCTAATTAGGAGAGATGTTTTTATTAGAGGTTGAGGAGGAGTGTTGAGACAATGGCAAGTCTAAATAAGATGATGATTATTGGTAATCTTGGGAGCGAACCTGAAATGCGCTTCACCCCAAATGGCAACCCGGTAACTTCATTTCGGGTGGCTACTAACTGGAGATATACTACCGGTCAGGGTGAGCGTAGAGAGGAGACGGAGTGGTTTAGTGTGGTCGCTTGGAATAGGCTGGCGGAACAGTGCAACCAGTTCCTGATTAAGGGTCGGCTGGTCTATGCCGAGGGTAGATTACGCACCCGTAGCTGGGAGGGCCAGGACGGGCAAAGGTATTTTCGCAATGAAATAGTAGCCGACAGGGTAACATTCCTTGATAGGCAGGCAGTAGCCCCGCTTCCTGAAGAGAAGGCTGAGGAAGCTGAGGTTGGTGAAGAGAAGGCCGAGGAAGCTGAGGTTGGTGCATTGGAGCCAGAGGACATTCCATTTGAAAGTGAAGGCTAGCTTTAGTAAGGAATCTATAACGAGTGGCTATTTATAGACAACAATTTAGTGAATCGAAGCGTAGAAGCAGGGCAGGTATATTGCCAAGGCGTAAGTTTTGTTCCTTCTGTGCTGATAAGACTGAGATTATAGATTATAAAGACCCCTTGAAATTACGCCCCTACATATCAAATAGGGGGAAGATTGAGCCGCGTCGTAAAACAGGCACTTGTGCCAGGCATCAGCGGGCTTTAGCCGTGGCGATAAAGAGAGCGCGGCATTTAGCTCTATTACCGTATGTGCCGGCCCATATCCATAAGGCGGGGGGCGTTGGCGTACGCGGTTAGTTGGGCGGAGGTTATAACTATTTTGCGCCGATTGAGGGATTGGAGTGCCTAAAAGGACTTATCAACCAAAGAGGATTCCGAGGAAGCGCGAGCATGGTTTTCGGGCGAGAATGAGCACTCGGAGTGGGCAAGCTATCTTAAAAGCGAGGCGACTCAAGGGTCGTAAAAGATTGACCGTGGTATGAAGCAGTGGGCACTTGGTGAGGTTATTTATTAACCGCCTCTTTCTTTTTCCCCTCCCCTTATCAAGGGAAGGGGAAAAAAGTTTAGAGGGTGTTAGCCCCTAGAGGAATTTCCCTTGATAAATGGGCTGGTTACTGGTAAATTGGTTAGGAGTGAGGTTATGCGCCGGGAGCAGTGTCTTACCAAGCGGAGACAGTATGCATTGGTTTATAGTGAGGGCAGGGCGTGGGTGAATAGTTTAGTGGTGATGAAAGCTTTGTCTAATGGTTTTACTTTATCCCGGTATGGCTTCTCGGTTAGTCGGCAGGTAGGTAAGGCAGTGACCAGGAATAGGGTAAAGCGGCGGCTTCGTGAAATCTTGCGGCTAACACCACTTGAGCCGGGATGGGATATTGTATTTATTGCTCGCTCGGTGGCGGCGGCTGCCGATTATGCTAGTTTTAAGGAATCGGTTAGGGGGTTGTTATCCCGAGCTGGTTTATTGAAAACCGCCGAAAGCAATTTCAGGAGGGTCCAGAGCTAGGGGGTATGAAGAAGTTAGCCTTAGGATTAATTAGACTTTATCAGTTGACCATCTCACGGGTTAAGCCGTCATCCTGCCGCTATTTCCCAACTTGTTCTCAATATACCTATGAAGCCATTGAAAAGTTTGGTTTTGTTAGAGGGGTGTGGCTGGGGATAAAGCGACTGGCTCGTTGCCAGCCTCTGCATGTCGGTGGTTATGACCCGGTACCTGATAAATGACATTTTTAGGGAGTGAGTAAGTGTGGATTAAGCATAATAGAAGGTTGTTGGCTAAGGTCTTACTTCTGCTGGTTATCCTTGTTATCGGCGGGGTAACCGTTTCCGGGTGTTATGGTAGGTCTCAGCCCCGGGGCTGGTCGGGGGCGGTAATAGCTGATGACACCCTATTTTTGGCTTCTGTGGAGGGTCGGCTGGTCGGTCTGAATAAATCGGATGGTAGCCGTCTATGGCCTGTTGATAGCACGCTGGGAATCTCAGAATCAGGAACAGCTATTTACGGCACCCCGGCAGTGGCGGAGGATTTGGTTTATGTCGGTGGCTATAATGGGAGGGTTTATGCTGTTACTTTTAGCACAGGCGCTTTGAGATGGGTGTATCCCCGCGAAGGTAATCTTGAGCCTATAGTTGGTGGGGTAGTGGTATCTCAAGGCATGGTCTATTTTGGCTGTTCTGATGGTAAGGTCTATGCCCTGGATGCGATTACTGGTGACAGGGTATGGCAGTCGTTTGAGACCGGGGACAAGATTTGGTCAACCCCGGTGATTGATGGTGACACGCTGTATATTAGTTCCTTTGATAAGAAGCTCTATGCTCTGGATGCTAATACTGGTAGTGAAAAGTGGGTGTTTGCTGAAGCTAAGGGAGCTATTGCTTCTACACCACTGGTCTATGAGAACACGGTTTATATCGGTTCCTTTGATAGGTATCTTTACGCCGTAGATACTACCAACGGTAGCCTGAGGTGGCGGTCGGAGGTTGAAGTCGACAAGTGGTTCTGGGCTAAACCGGTAGTTTATAATAATGTTATCTATGCCCCGAACCTTGACGGTAAGGTTTATATTTTAGATGCTAACAGTGGTCGTGAGGTCGCCGGCGCTGTTGAACTGGACAGCCCGAGCCCGATTAGCTCAGACCCGGTAGTAGTTGATGGCAAGGTTATTATTGCTTCCCAAGAAGGTAAAATATATTCTCTGGATACCAGTAATAATCAGGTTGGTCTGCTGCGCAATGTAGGGGATGATGGGCAAGAGATATATGCCCCCCTTTGTGCCAGCGATGGGGCGGTATATATCCATGCTCAAAGCTCAAAGCAAGATACCCTGTATGCGCTGAATGCACAGACGGGGGTAGAAGTGTGGAGACCTGTTTCTTTAAGTAGTAAGTGAGGTAGATTTCATTGTTAGAACTGTGGAGCTCGGGTCCGGTAGCGCTGATGCTAAACACGCTCATTGCGCTATCTTCCTATCTATTTGGTAGCTTTGGGCTGACCATTGTTGTGTTGACTATTATTATTCGGGGTGCTATGTATCCCCTGACTGTAAAACAGCTCCGGGCGACCAGAGCCATGCAAGCGCTTCAGCCCAAGATTGCTGAGCTTCAGAAGAAGTATGCCAAGGATAAGCAGCGGCTGGCTCAGGAGCAGATGAAACTGTATAAGGAGTCGGGGGTGAGCCCGGCTGGTTGTGCGGTGCCGATGCTAATCCAAATGCCCATCTGGATAGCTCTCTTCCAGTCAATTATTAGGGTTTTAGCCGTAACTCCCGAGGATTTATTGGGTCTGTCCCGGCATCTTTGGTCCTGGCCGGTGGTATATTCTATGCTACCGCTGGACAATAATTTTCTCTGGTTCAACCTGGTTAGCCCTGACCTGCCTTTAGCCATCCTGGTGGGAGCTACCATGTGGCTGACGCAGAAAATGGTAACCCCGACCACTACTGACCCCCAGCAGCGCTCCCAGAGCCAGCTAATGCTGTGGATGATGCCATTGATGTTTGGCTTTATCGCGATGAGTGTTCCCAGTGGTCTGGCTCTCTATTGGGCGGCATCAAATGTTATTAGCATTGTTATCCAGTACTTTGTTCTCGGGGGGTGGGGTGGCTTGGCCAGGGCAGGAGCCGGGAAGTACGTTGTCCCGAGTAGTAAAGATATAAAGGTTCGCGTCGCCGAAGCCGAGACAGCACCCAGTATTTCGGCTATGGAGGCTGATATTGTTGACACAGGTTCTACCGAGGAAGAAGAGTCAGGTTATGGAGGAGCTGGAGATAAGCGTCAACTCGGTGGAGGCGGCTATCCCGCCAGCCTTAGAGAGTTTAAGTCTCGGTCGAGAAGAAGTAAAGGTCACCGTCCTAAACGAAGGTAGGGGTGGTATCTTAGGCCGGGGGCTGAGGAGGCTAAGATTAGATGGAGCCCATAGCCAACAAGGATAGCGATATAACTGAGGTAACTGAGGTAGCTAAGGGTATCTTAGAGACACTGGTTACTATGATGGGGGTAGTGGCTTCGGTGGAGCCTCAGGTTAAACTGGCGGCTGAGGGGGAAGAAACTACTCCTGCCGTTAACCTTGATATTAAGGGTGATGACCTGGGCATCTTGATTGGGCGGCGAGGGCAGACCCTGGCTTGTCTGCAATATATCCTTAGGCTTATTGTCGGTCATCAGACAGAGGTTTGGGTGCCGATAATTATTGATGTTGAGGGGTATAAGCAGCGTCGTTATGAAGCACTGCGGGCTTTAGCTTGGCGCTTGGCGGAGCAGGTGAAGGCGAGGGGGGTGCCATTTACGCTAGAGCCTATGTTGGCTTATGAAAGGCGCATCATCCATCTGGCTTTGGCTGACCACTCTGATGTTACCACTGAGAGCATAGGTGAGGGCGAGGCTCGTAGAGTGGTTATTCGGCCAAAGTAATAATAGCACTCTGATTTGTTTTTGAGATGTTCCATCCAGTAAGTAGCAAGGTGAATTTTCCCCAGGTTGAGGAGAGCATACTTAGCTTGTGGAAGAAACATAATGTCTTTGAGCGGAGTGTAGACGCTCGCAGTAGTGGCTCCCGGTTTGTATTTTATGAAGGGCCCCCCACAGCTAATGGTAGCCCGGGTATTCATCACGTACTGGCTCGTGTGTTCAAGGATGTTATCCCCCGCTATAGGGTAATGAAGGGCTATTATACCCCGCGTATTGCTGGCTGGGATACACACGGACTGCCGGTAGAGTTAGAGGTGGAACGGGAGCTGGGCTTTTCCAGCAAGGCAGATATTGAGGAATATGGCATTGACCGCTTTAATGCCCGCTGTCGGCAGAGCGTGTTCGGTTACCTTAAACAGTGGGAGGCAATGACCGAGCGCATTGGCTTCTGGGTTGACCTGGAACATCCCTATATCACCATGGACAATAGATATATTGAGACGGTGTGGTGGGCAATAAAGCAGATGTGGGATAGGGGATTGATTTATCAGGGCTACAAGGTAACCCCCCACTGTCCCCGGTGTGGCACCTCCTTGAGCTCCCATGAGGTTGCCCTGGGCTATCAGGACAATGTTGAAGACCCCTCGATATATGTGAAGTTTAAGGTTGTTAAAGGACTGCCAAGCTTACCTGATAAACCAACATATTTACTCGCTTGGACAACAACTCCCTGGACACTGCCGGGCAACACCGCCCTGGCCGTAGCTCCTGAGGCTGATTATGCTGTGGTGGACATGGGAGATGAATATCTTATTCTGGCTGATGCCTTGCTAAAACAGGTGGGGTTAGATAGTAATAGAGTGGTGGAAGTAGTGAAGGGAAGCTTCTTAAAGACTACACCCTATGAGCCGCTATTTAAGCCGCAGGATTACGGTGTGGAAGTCAAGAGCTTCCGTAAGACAGACCAGCGTGGGGCCCCTAGACTAACGTGGGCGGGGCCTCCATCTACTTATCCTATAATTAGTACCGATTTCGTCTCTATGGAGGAGGGGACAGGAATTGTCCATGTGGCTCCTGCCTATGGTGAGGTTGACTATCAGGCGGGACAGGATAATGACCTTGATTTTGTTCACCCGGTGGATTTGCAAGGTATTATGACAGGCAACTATCCCTTCTCGGGTAGGTTTGTCAAGGACGCTGACCCTCTTATTTTGGATGACCTGAAGTCAAGGGGACTACTGTTCCGTAGCGAGAAGATCAGGCATACCTATCCCTTCTGCTGGCGTTGTGAGGCGCCTCTTCTTTATTATGCCAAGCAGACGTGGTATATCAGGACGACAGCCGTCAAGGAGGCTCTTGTTGCCGGGAATGACGAGATAAACTGGTATCCGGAGCATATCAAGTATGGTCGGTTTGGTGACTGGCTGCAAAATAACGTGGACTGGGCATTTTCCCGGGAAAGGTACTGGGGAACGCCGCTGCCTATATGGCAGTGTGAAGCCTGTGGCAGCTACGATTGTGTTGGCGGTGTGGATGAATTAAAAGGTAAACCTGGACTCTCAGGATTAAAAGAGCCCTTGGACTTGCATCGCCCCTTTGTTGATGAGCTGACCTTTACTTGCTCTCAATGTGGGGCGAAGATGAAGCGAGTGCCTGAGGTAATTGACTGCTGGTTTGATTCCGGAGCCATGCCCATAGCCCAGTGGCACTACCCGTTTGAGAATGATACCTTGCTTGGGGATGGGCGGTTCCCTGCCGATTATATTTGTGAAGCTGTTGACCAGACCCGCGGCTGGTTTTACAGTCTGCATGCCATATCTACTTTGCTATTTAACCGTCCCTGTTTCAGGAATGTTATCTGTCTGGGGCACATCCTTGATGCCAAAGGGGAGAAGATGAGCAAGGCTAGAGGGAATGTGGTCGAACCGATGGCAGTGATAGATAAGCATGGTGCCGATGCTGTACGCTGGTACTGTCTTACTGCCTCGCCGCCGGGTAATGTGCGTCGTTTCTCGGAGAGGTTGGTCTCGGAAGTAACCCGCCGCTTTTTGTTGATGCTGTGGAATGTCTATTCCTTCTTCGTCACCTATGCTAATATAGACCACTTTGTTCCTGGCTCGGGAGGTGCTTTAGAGGAATCGGAACTTGATAAGTGGATTATCTCTGAGCTTAATCAGCTTATAGCTGATGTTGATGGGGCTCTGGAGGCTTATAACCCGATGGAAGCGGGGAGGAAGATAGAAAGTTTTGTCAATGAGCTATCTAACTGGTATGTGCGTCGCAGCCGTCGGCGGTTCTGGAAGAGTGAGAACGATGCTGATAAACTGTCGGCATATAATACACTTTATCAGTGTCTGGTTACGCTGTCCAAGCTACTGGCTCCATTTACCCCGTTTCTGGCTGAGGAACTGTATCAAAACCTGGTTGGCTCGGCGTTTCCTGAGGCTCCAGATAGTGTGCACCTGACTGATTTTCCCGTGGCTGATGTAACTAAGGTTGATAAGCAGTTAACCGCTGATACCCGATTAGTCATGAAAATATCAAGTCTGGGACGGGCCGCCCGAAGCCAGGCAGGTATCAAGGTGCGCCAGCCTTTAGCTCATGTTGTGGTCAGCCTAGCCAGTAACCAGGAACAGGAAATTTTAGAGCGATTAAAGCCTCAAATTTTGGAGGAACTTAATGTAAAGGATGTGATACTTCGTCCGCCCACGGTTGACATCTCTGTTTCTGTCCCTGCTCCCGTGATTGTCACCGAGGGTGATTACTCGGTAGCTGTCCCGACTGAGCTTTCTCCAGAGCTCCGGGCTGAGGGACTGGCGCGGGAGATAGTGCATCGGCTACAAACAATGCGCCGCTCGGCTGGGTTTGACATTGCCGACCGTATTGTTACCTATTATCAGGGCGAGGCTTACATCAAGCAGGTAATGGAGGATTTTGCCGACTATATTAAGCAGGAAACGCTATCCCGGGAGCTTGTTGGCGGAGTTCCTCACGAGGGTGTATTTACCGAGAGCCATAGATTAGGTGACTATGAGGTATTATTGGGAGTGAAGAGGCTGGAGTGACTTAGGGTGGTGGGCTTTCGGTAAGTGTGGCGTCGGTAGTATTCTCAGTGTCACCCCGCCAGAAGATTATTTCTACCCTTTGTCCAATCTGGCGGGTGTGTATCCCTCTGATTAATTCCTGGGCAGTGGATATTTCCTCATCATCCAGGCTGACGATAACATCCCCTTGGGCAAGGCCAGCTTCATCAGCGGGACTACCCGGCTCTACATAGGTAACAAAGGCTCCTTTATCTACGGCCAGGTTATACCACCAGGCCGTGGTCGGGTTTACATCCGCAAGCTGGACGCCTAAGTAGGGACGAATTACGTAGCCTCTCAGGATTAGTTGGTCGATAATAGGGATAGCGGTATTAATGCTTATGGCATAGCCCATACCCTCGACACCGACCATAGCAATTTTAGCGCTGGTAATGCCGATTACCTCTCCCGCCATATTGACTAAAGGTCCACCACTATTGCCCGGATTAATCGCGGCATCAGTTTCAATAAGGTCATCTAATGTCTGTCCTGCGGATACGGGTATAGAAACCCCGAGGCGGCTAATCCATCCCCCCTTCATGCTTATCCCCAGCCCTAGCGAGTTACCGATAGCCGCTACCTGCTCGCCAACCCTCAATAGAGAGGAGTCGCCAATATCGGCTGCCGGTAGGTTTTGGGCGTCAATCTTGACTACTGCCAGATCAGTAAGAGGGTCGGTGCTTACTGCCTCGGCGGGAAAGGTGCTACCATCGTCCAGGGTTATAGTGATAGTTTCGGCTCCGGCAACTACATGATTATTGGTTATGATAATTCCATCCTCACGTATAATCCATCCTGAGCCAGCACTGGTATCAGTTTTGATAGCCACTACTGAAGGCTTAACCTTAGCTACGACTGTGATGTAATCGGGTAATTGTGGCGCATTATTTTCGGGGGATGGTACTGTCCAGCCGGGGTCAATTGGGGTAGCGTTAGGGGGAGAGGTAGACGGAGGGGTAGACGGTGGCGAAGTATCTACAGGGGGTGGCGGGGAGCAACCAAAGTCTAGTATAAAAGGTTCATTAGGTGGCAGGGCACAGCCACCGCCTAATGTAATAGATAGAATGAGTATCAGAGAAACAACCAGGTATTTTGTTTTTACCCTCTTCATTCCAGTGGAATTATAGCATACAGGCAAAATCGGAACAAAAAAGGATTATTCCCCCCTCCCTTACTAAGGGAGGGGGGAATTGGTAAATGACCTCATTGTTTATGCCCCGGGTACCTCGGGCAGAAAAGCCAGCGCCTCTTTTACCTTTGCCTCGGGATATTCATAATCTTGTAGCCTGCCTGAGAGGTACTCGTCATAGGCAGCCATGTCAAAGTGTCCGTGCCCGCTGTGAGCTATCAGGATGGTTTTTGACTCGCCGGTTTCCCTACAGCGAAGGGCTTCATCAATAGCTACCTTGATGCAATGGTTTGGCTCCGGGGCGCTGATAATACCCTCAGTTCGGGCGAAGGTTACCCCGGCTTTAAAGGTAGCCAACTGGTGCTCAGCCCTGGCCTCAACTAAGCCCAGTTTATGGAGGTGGCAGATGATGGGTGCCATCCCGTGATAACGAAGACCACCAGCGTGGACTGGTGGTGGAATAAAGGTATGACCTAGGGTATACATCCTGATTATAGGGGCGAGTCCGGCTACATCCCCATAGTCCCAGGTATAAGGTCCCTTGGTCATCGTGGGGCAGCTTGCCGGCTCGACATTAATGATGCGCAGGTCTGGCTTGGTGCCGTCAATTTTATCTTTTACGAAGGGCAAATATAATCCAGCGAAGTTTGAGCCACCACCGATGCAGCCGACGATGATATCGGGGTAGGCATCTGCCTTCTCCATCATTAGCTTCCTAGCCTCCAGACCGTTTACCGTTTGGTGAAGCAGGACATGGTTAACTACGCTGCCTATGGAGTACTTGGTATCATCACGGGCGAAGGCATCCTCTAAGGCTTCGCTGATAGCGATGCCCAGGCTGCCGGGGGAATCGGGGTCTTCAGCCAGGATGCGGCGCCCTATTTCAGTATCCTCGCTGGGACTGGGCACACACTTTGCCCCCCAGGTCTCCATCAGGATGCGGCGATAGGGTTTCTGGTTGTAACTGACCTTGACCATATAGACCTTCAACTCAAGACCGAAGAACATACAGCCCATAGATAGGGCACTGCCCCACTGCCCGGCGCCGGTCTCGGTAGTCAGGCGTTTAACCCCTTCTTTCTTATTATAGTAAGCCTGGGCTACTGCGGTATTAGGCTTGTGACTCCCCGCCTGGCTCGTCCCCTCGTATTTATAGAAAATCTTGGCTGGCGTATCCAGAAACTTCTCCAGCCGGTACGCCCGATGCAATATTGTTGGTCTCCAGGTGCGGTATATTTCTTGCACCTCCTCGGGGATTTCAATCCAGCGCTCTTGGCTGAACTCCTGCTCATTGAGAGCCTCGGCGAATAGGGGAGGAGGCAGGCGCGTTGGTTCCTTGGTCTCGGGATGGCGCAGGGGTGGCAGGGGTTCGGGTAAATCTGCCTGGATGTTATACCAATGAGTTGGCATGTCCTTTTCGTCGAGAATAAACTTTGTTCTCTCCATTTTGTCCTCCTTGTTATTGGTTTTTAATTATATCAAATTCAAAGCCTCTCGCAGGCTTAGAGCAAAAGATTTTAGGGAGGAGAAGGTGGCATCCTGTTCAATTAACTGGATAAGGCGACTGCCGACAATGACACCATCGGCTATGCTGGCGGCTCGCCTGGCTTGCTCTGGATTAGACACGCCAAAGCCGACGCAGAGCGGCTGATGTGTCCTCTGCCTAACTCGTTTGACAAAATCCTCTAGCTCCGGGGGCAGAGTCTGCCTGGCTCCGGTAACGCCGGTGAGGGAAACCAGGTAGATAAACCCTTGACTCTTTTCGGCGACTAGGGAGATGCGTTCCTCGGTGCTGGTGGGGGCGAGGAGATATATAAGGTCGAGGTTGAGCTTCCTGGTAGTTGCTTCCAGTTCAGCCCCCTCTTCGGGAGGTAAATCGGGGATTATTAGACCATCAATGCCAGCTTTAACCGAAGCCTGACAGAAAGCCTCCAGCCCAAAACTGAGTATCGGGTTATAATAGCTCATAAATACCAGGGGCGTAGCTATCTTTCGGCGCAACTTTCGGGCTGCCTCCAAACAAACTTGCGGGGTAATACCTTGCTGGAGTGCCTGGTAGCTTGCTTTCTGGATAGTGGCACCATCAGCTAGCGGGTCGGAGAAGGGGATGCCCAGCTCAATGATATCACAGCCATTATTGGCCAGGATGGAGGCTACCTCATAGGTTGTTTCCAGGGTGGGATAGCCTACGGTGAGATAGGCAATCAGTGCCTTATATTCCGGTCTGAAAACAGATGCGATACGGCTCATAACTCCATTCCTATGGCTTTAGCCACAATGTCCAGGTCCTTATCGCCTCGACCGGAAAGGTTGATAACGATAAGCTGGTTTTGGGGCAAACTGGCGGCTAGTTCGGCGGCATAATAGATAGCGTGGGCGGATTCCAGCGCCGGAATTATCCCCTCGGTGTCGCACAGGAGGCTGAAGCCCTCTAGGGCCTGGGCATCGGTAACTGCCACATAGGTAGCCCGACCGATAGCTTTATAGTAGCTGTGCTCAGGTCCTACCCCGGGATAATCCAGCCCGGGGGCAATGCTGTGGGTTACCAGTATCTGACCGTCCCTGTCCTGCAACAGATGTGCCTTAGTCCCGTGTAACACGCCGGTCCTCCCGGCTACCAGTGAGGCGGCGTGGCGATTGGTCTCTAGGCCTCGACCGGCGGCTTCAACACCGATGAATTTGACACTTTTATCGTGGAAAAAGGGATGAAACAGACCTATGGCATTGCTACCGCCGCCGATACAGGCGACTAAGCAGTCAGGCAGGTGGTGATAGGTAGCCATGACCTGCTCCTTTGTTTCCTGTCCGATTATTGATTGAAAGTCGCGGACAATCATGGGATAGGGGTGGGGACCGACCACTGAGCCCAGAAGGTAGTAGGTATTGTGGATGTTGGTTACCCAGTCCCGGATAGTCTCGTTGATAGCATCCTTTAGCGTGCGACTGCCTGAGAATACGGGGCGCACCTCGGCACCTAGTAGCTTCATTCGGAAGACATTAGATGATTGGCGTTGGATATCCTCTTCACCCATATATATGATACATTCAACATTCAGCATGGCGCATACCGTAGCCGCCGCCACTCCGTGTTGCCCAGCCCCGGTCTCAGCGATGATTCGTGTTTTGCCCATACGTTTAGCCAGTAGCCCTTGACCCAGGGCGTTATTAATCTTATGCGCCCCGGTGTGAGCCAGGTCTTCACGCTTCAACAGGATGGTAGCCCCGCCTATTTTTGCCGAGAGTTGTTGAGCCAAGTATAAGGGGGTAGGGCGACCGATATAGTCCCGGCACAGCTGGTGGAATTGCTGTTGGAACCCCGGGTCAGCCTGAGCCTCAAGGTAGGCTTGTTCTAGCTCATAAAGGGCTGGCATTAGTGTCTCGGGGACAAACTTGCCACCAAACTGCTCGAAGTAACCAT
>Ga0307432_1000660_pt1 | contig 24551 bp, 15 predicted proteins | sample SalMarWE160150MG_FD_202158 | JGI IMG/M metagenome (GOLD analysis project Ga0307432, IMG submission 202158) | Salt marsh sediment microbial communities from the Plum Island Ecosystem LTER, Massachusetts, United States - WE1603-150 | ecosystem: Environmental > Aquatic > Marine > Intertidal zone >...
ATGGGAGAACTCAAACGGTGAATGTAGTCAAAACTCTTGACGAAAAACCGCCTTGGCGCTACCCCCAAGGACGTTCAACCCTCTCAGCTGCTCAACTTGGGTTAGATGCGATTGCCCTGAGGTCGGGTCCAAAGACCCGACATTGGTCTTGCAATTGCCCCACACGTGTGGTAAAGTGCGCTCATCATCAGTTGGAGCGGTGGGTGGTGTACCGCCACGGGTCGGGCGAGGGCTGTAGATCGGGTTCACAGACCCGCCATTCAACTCAGCATGTGCAGGGGGACAGATCATGTGCCGCTCGACGAGCGCAATCCATGTGCGGGCGATTGCCGGTGCGCTGGTTTTGATCGTCGCGAGTGCCATCGCCATCGGCCAGACTGTAGGTCGGGTCCACAGATTCGACACTCAACTCTCGACGATGTCGACCGGCCCGGATATCATCATTGGGGATATGCGGAGCGTAATGCTCTGGGGTCGAGTTGGCGACATCAACGCCTACTCGGTCGCGATCCATGCATGCAATGTTGGCGATGAGCGGGTCAGCTGGAGAAAGCACACGAACGCCCACCCTGTGTGCCCACAAGGGATTTACCGGTTAAAGGAAGGACGCTTTGAGCAGATCGGAATGGGCTGGGCTTCGCGCGGGTGTATGTTTGCGCTGTCGCAAAGTCTGTGCAGCCCCTGTCTGGATCCGACGGACGGAAGCGAGCTTGGCGTTGGTTGCTCCAATCCCGATTCCGCGTACATACATGGCTTCCAGATCAATATGAGTCCGCGATCCGACGTCAATGCCCACACGGGCTACTTCCCCTATCCGTTGGAGGGGCCGGAACCTGAAGAGACGATCGGCAATCGCATTCAGGTCCACGACGTCGACATTGACCCAGACTCGAACGAGGGCGCCTTGTACTTCGTTGAAGGCCATTTCATTGCGGCCGATGATGCCGCCGCCGGCAATGGCAACAACAACGCCTCCTATAGGCCGGTGGCTTTCCTCGAACCATATCCCGACAGCTTCAACGTGTCCGTCGCCGACGTCACCCAGCGCGAGCAGCCGGCTATCCGAGCATGGGAGGATACTGACCGGTCCGTTGTCGAGACTGATGTTCAGGTTCCTGGTGAGGGCCTGTTTATTCTCGCCGCCAAAGCCACGGACCTCGGAAACGGCTTCTGGCACTACGAATACGCCCTGCAGAACCTCAACTCCGACCGTTCCGCCGGCTCATTCAGCGTACCGGTTCCAGCGGGTGTCCTCGTCGAAAACATCGGATTCCACGACGTCGACTACCACAGCGGTGAAATCTATGACCTGACCGACTGGCCGGCGAACGTAGAAGACGAGGCGATTACATGGGCAACGGACAGCTACGACGACAATCCCAATGCCAACGCACTGCGCTTCGACACGCTCTACAACTTCCGGTTCGACGCGAACGTGCGTCCTGGTTGGGCCACCACCACGATCGGGCTATTCAAACCGGGAACACCACAGGAAGTCACGGCCAAAACAATCGGGCCGCTGATGTACCAATCGACCGGTCCGGATATCATCATTGCGGATTTGCAGAACGTCATACGCTACGACCGGGTGGGCGACATTACCGCCTACTCATCCGGAACGAACGTATGCAACGTCGGAGATGAACGAGTCAGCTACATAAAGCGCACAAACGCACACCCCGTATGCGTACAGGGCATGTACCGACTCAAAGACGATCGCATCGAGCAGATAGGCATGAGCTGGGTGTGGCACGGGTTCTGTGCCATCTCGCAAAGCCTGTGCAGCCCTTGCCTCGATCCGACGGACATGAGCGAGCTTGGCGTGGGTTGCTCCAACCCGGAGTCCGCCTACCTCATGGGCATCCAGACCAACCTCAGCCTCCGATCCGACGTCAACGCCGACACGGGGTATTTCCCCTATCCCTGGGAAGCACCGGAACCGGATGAGATCATCGGCAGACGCATCCAGGTGCACGACGCCGACCTCGACCCAGACTTGAATGGCGGCGCGTTGTACTTCGTCCAGGGACATTATATCACCGCCGACGATGCCACCGCCGGCAATGGCAACAACAACGCCTCCTATAGGCCGGTGGCTGTTATCGAACCATGTCCCGACTCCTTCAACGTGGTCGTCACCGGCATCACGCAACGCGAGCAGCCGGCCATCCGCGCCTGGCAGGACACCGATTCGTCGGTCTTCGAAACGGATGTACAGGTACCCGGTGAGGGACTGTTTATTCTCGCCGCCAAAGCAACAGACCTCGGCGACGGCTACTGGCACTATGAATACGCCCTGCAGAATCTCAACTCCGACCGCTCCGCCGGCTCATTCAGCGTACCGGCTCCAGCGGGTGCCCTCGTCGAAAACATCGGGTTCCACGACGTGGACTACCACAGCGGTGAAATCTATGACCTGACCGCCTGGCCGGGAACCGTAGATGACGAGGCGATTACATGGGCAACGGACAGCTACGACGACAATCCCAATGCCAACGCACTGCGCTTCGACACGCTCTACAACTTCCGATTTGACGCAAAGGTCAGTCCGTCCGAGACGCTAGTAACCATCGGTTTGTTCAAACCGGGATCCCCAAACGAAGTAACGGCCAGGACTCTCGGGCCATTATCGTACTCGACCGGCCCGGATATTATCATTGGCGATCTGCAGGGCGTAACGCGCTTCGGTCGCGTGAGCGACATTACCGCCTACGCGGTCGGAACGAACGTATGCAACGTCGGAACCGAACGCGTCAAATGGATTAAACACAACAACCAGCATCCGGTCTGGGTGCAAGGCATGTTCCGCTTCAAGGATGGTCGTTTCGAGCAGATCGGGATGAGTTGGTTGCGGCACGGCTTTTTTGCACTTTCGAGTAGCTTATGCAGCCCCTGCCTTGATCCGACGGACGGAAGCGAGCTTGGCGTTGGTTGCTCCAACGCAAACTGCGCCTACCTCAATGGGGTCCAGGGCAACATGAGCCTTCGATCAGATGTCAACGCCCACACCGGGTATTTCCCCTATCCGTGGACCGCACCAGACTGGGACGATATCACCGACAAACGTGTACAGGTCCACGACATCGACATTGATCCGGATTTGAACCAAGGCGCCTTGTACTTTGTCGAATCGCACCACGTCGCGGCCGATGATGCCGCCGCCGGGAATAGCAATAACAATGCCTCATATCGCCCTATCACTGTAACTGAACTGGAATCCGACATATTTGACGTGGTCGTCACCGGCGTCACCCAGCGGGAGCAACCGGCCATCCGCGCATGGCAGGACACCGATTCGTCGGTCTTCGAAACGGATGTACAGGTACCCGGCGAGGGCCTGTTTATTCTCGCCGCCAAGGCAACGGACCTCGGCAACGGTTCTTGGCACTACGAATACGCCCTGCAGAATCTCAACTCCGACCGCTCAGCCGGCTCATTCAGCGTACCGGCTCCAGCGGGTGCCCTCGTCGAAAACATCGGGTTCCACGACGTGGACTACCACAGCGGTGAAATCTATGACCTGACCAACTGGCCGGCGAACGTAGAAGACGAGGCGATTACATGGGCAACGGACAACTACGACGACAATCCCAATGCCAACGCCCTGCGCTTCGACACACTCTACAACTTCCGATTTGACGCAAAGGTCAGTCCGTCCGAGACGCTAGTAACCATCGGTTTGTTCAAGCCGGGATCCCCAAACGAAGTCACGGCCGTTACGTTTGGCCCTCTGCCCGGCTCCCTCGATTGCAATGGCAACGGCATCCCGGACGCGTGCGATCTTGAATGTGGCGATGGTTGCGAACCACCCTGCGGCGAGAGTATCGACTGCAATCAAAACAACATTCCCGACGAATGTGAACCCGACTGCAATCGTAACGGCGTCGCGGACGAGTGCGACATTTCGTACGGCACAAGCAATGATTGCAATGAGAACCGCATCCCCGATGAATGCGAGCCCGACCGCGACGGCGACGGTATCCCCGACGACTGCGACGATCACTTCAACGACATCGACGGTGACGGCATTGCTGACTACTTCGACCTGTGTCCTTTGACGACACCCGAGGGTGCCTGCGTATGCCCGCCTCTTGACCTATGTTGCTTCCCTAACGGAATCTGCATCGATGACTTCCCGCGCCAGGTCTGCATCGACGATGGCGGAACGCCCGACTGCATCGAAACACCCTGTCGCGACGGCTGTCTCATTGGCGACCACGACAGCGACGGCGACCGCGACCTGCTCGACATCGCCGAAATGCAGCTATGCTACACCGGCCCGTTCAGTGCTGTCGGCTACAACACGCCGTCATCCGAGTGCATCCTGCATTTCGACTTCGACGAGGACGGAGACATCGACCTCGACGACTTTCAGCAGTGGCAATCAGCTTATGAAGGACCGTAACCCGTGCTGTGTTTTTGTATGGTTAGCCGCATGGCTTTTAGCCCACGCGAATGTGCACAGGGCGGTCCCACGTTCCCAGGTCATTCGGTATTCCCAGGCTTGAACCGGTATTCGACCGCGCTTGCAGTCGATGGGCGGCGTTTGTTGACGTGGGCCGGATCGAACCCGTGGACCCGGTGCTACGGATTCACGGTCTCGTTGATGGCCGTCGAGAAGACGTCGATCGCGAAGGAGGACATACTGCGGCGGGCGGCGTCCCCCACGAACTCGACATTACATCCCGTGAGCGCCGTGCCCAAGACAGCCGCCAAGGCCAAAGCGAGTAACGACAACCGGCGCTTGTTCATGAGAAGCTCCTTCAGAATCCGCCGTAGTTATCGGATCGTCCGTGGACCGTCTTGAGAATCGACGCGGGAATGCTTCCCTACGCTCCGTTATGGGCAGGGAACCACACTGTGTGCCCCGTAACATGTCACTTGATGGATGCGATTGGGGCGCGGGGCATGGGTCCGCTTTTGGCGGACCCGGCGGATCCATGTGGGACACGCTTAAGACGCAGACAAATAAGCCGTTACCCGTACCGCCGAATCCTCAGTTGACCGGTAACGGAACACTCGCCCGCAGAGCTTGTTGGCCAACGCCCTGTACCTGGCCGGCACCGCAGGGTATAGGCATTGCGGTGCCTGCCGGTGGGCAGGCGTGCGGCTGCCTTCGTGGACGGAACGTATGGCGACGCCGGGTATTACGGTTGGTGGTGTTGTGCTTTGCGGCGGGAGTAGCCGCCGGATGGGCACGTCGAAGGTGTGGCTGCAATGCGGACGGGAGTATCTGCTCCAACGGATGGTCCGGCTCGTCGCCGGCATCGTCAAGCCGGTAGTTGTGGCCGCCCGCCCGGACCAGACGCTGCCGCCGTTGCCCGACGATGTTCTCGTCGCTTACGACGCGGTGGAAAACGGCGGGCCGCTGGCGGGCATTGCCGCGGCGTTCGATGTGCTAACAGGCCGGTGCGAAGCCGCGTTTGTCACCTCGTGCGACCACCCACTGTTAAAGCCGCCGTTCATTGGACGTCTCGTCGAGCTGCTCGACGACCACCCCGCAGTGGTCCCAAAGCATGACAAACACTTGTCACCGCTGTTGGCCGTCTATCGTCTGGATACCGCGTTGATCCTGCAGGAGATGTTGGTGCAGGCTGACCTGCGCGCTCATGATTTCGCCAGGCGTTGCGGTGCCCGGATCGTTCCGGCTCATCGATTCCAGGATATCGATCCTAAGCTCGATTCGCTACGCAATGTGAACGACCCCGACGAGTACGATCTCGTTCTCCGCGCACTGAACGACTAGCAGTCCGTGGCAAAAACTCAGTTTGTCTGTGGCACCGACTTTTCGGTCGGTCTTCTTGGCCGTACCACGGCGGTCTGACAGGATGGAGAGCCTGTCCCACATGCTCTTGCCATGGGTTGCTAGGGCAGACTCCGGCCTCAGACAACCCGGCGCTCTACATCGGCTCTTCCGGCGCGGTGGCTTGTATGACGCGCTCGATCGCCCGTAGCGGCACGTGGATGTCGACTCGTGCCGGATCACCGACCAGCGAAGCCGCGATTGCAATCGGCGGTCCCGGCTGGATCGCGTCCATGCTCGGCCTGCCCATCATCGGGGCGATCATCGGAAGGATGCCGGCCGGATCTACCAGGATCATCGCATTGCGTCTGGCCGGCAGCTTTGCGATCGCCTCCTGCACAAACCGACCCGAGGTGAAGGGCTTGTCGACCTTCCCACCAAAGGCACGGTGCATATCTTCCTCGGCACCTGCGCAAAACCGCACTCGTTTTCCGGTTACTCCCAAGGCGAACCGCGGATTCGCACCATATAAGGCCAGTATTTGAGCTCCCATCGGGTTCGTCTCGTCCACCTTAATGGCATACTCCTCCACCGCGTTCTTGCCTATCTTCTTGGAACCAAGTGCCTCGTATTTGACACCAGGCTTGAACTGCTGCATCAATGGACTCTCCCCGGCAAGAAATTGCTTGAGCAGCGTCAGCAGCGATTCGGGCTCCTGGCTTATGTAATCGCCCAACACTCTCATGCCGTCTGGTGACATGGCCATGATCATGTTGAACCCGTCGAAGCCGCGATAAAGATCGCGGGCAGCCTGCATGGCCTTCTTCATGGCGTCGGTCTTGGCAGCCGCGTCGCCCTCGCCTGCCATCGGTGACGGTTGAACGGCACTAGCCGCCTGATCGAAGAAATAGTCGACAATCGGCCACTCCTTACCCGGAAGATGGTAGCCGACCGCCAAGACGTAGGGCTGCGCCGGAATGTCGGCGAACGGCTGGAGGCTCGCCGGCTTCTGCTTCGCCAGGTATTTCCGGATCGGACCTTCCACAAATCCGCTGGCGAGCGTCACGTCGGCGGCCTCGTCACCCAGCGCAATCGAAATGTCCACGTAAGCAACTTGCTCCATGAACTTCTTGGCCGCATCAATACCACCGGTGAATAAAGCCGTCAGCGCCGTCGGATCGCCGCCCTGGCTGGCCATCATCGCCAGCATCGGCGCCATCTGAGCCGCCTGGGCCACGCCGACCAGCGCCTGCTGGCGCAACGGTCCAATGTTAATGTGAATCAGCGCGTCGCGGTCCTTCAGCAGGTCCATCCGCGGCTTCAGCTCGTCGAGCAGCGTTCTATCGCCGTTCATACCCTTCGCGAGCATTTCCTTCGTGTCGGCAACAAGCACGTAGTTGCCTTTTATGTTGGCAAAGACGGTCTTGTCCTCGCCGAATGGGAGTGTCCAGACACCCTCTTCCTCACTGGCACCCTCTACGGTCTTGGCATTGGCCGAAAAGTCCGACGCCCAAAGCCAGAGAATGCCTTCCTGCCCTCCACGGAGACTCGGCGCAGCCATCCCGATCGGTTTGCTGAAGTCAACCCACTCTGTGATCTTACCCACTTCACCCTTGAGTTCGGCCAGTATCCCCGGTTCCGTGCTTCCCGGATCGAACCGCTTTTGCGCCGACGAGATTGATTTATCGAGCTTCTCCAGATCCACCACGATGACGCTGACCGGAGAGTCCGCGGGCATTATGCGCAGCAGGTGCGCGACGTCGTCCGTCCCGCCGTTGGCTGTAACGCACGGCACGGTCACCATCAGACAAAGCGCGACGGTCCAGGCGATCTTCCGTTGGTTCATGGCATACTCCCTTTGAATGTCGGGTTGGTCAAAGCGGCATGTCTATATGACACAACCGCCGCGAGCGCAAGGATCACATTGTTCATCGGCCTCAGTCATGCTGAACTGAATGTTCGACGACGCATGGAATGCGAGCAGCCTAACGTGTCACGGCGGACCTGTAAAGCGCCGGCGGTCGAAAGTTGTCGGGATCGCCCATGCTTGGGTTCCACCTCTTGGTGTCGCTCCCTATTCTGGATTTACGCCCAACGTGGCGGCAATTCGATCGAAGTCGTCCAGCGAATAATACTCAATCACGACTCGCCCCGTGCCCTTGCGCTTCCCCTCGTGAATCGTCACCTTCGTCTTGACGGCCTCCTCAAACCGCTGCTGGAGATCACGCAGATGCGCGGACCGCGGATGCTCCCTCCGGACCTCGTCCGGATGCGCTTCTCCCCGGCGCGTCTTCTCCCGCCTGACAACTTCCTCCAGAGCTCGAACAGATAAATCATTCTGGTCTACGGATTCCGCCAACCGCAAGCGTCGGTCATCGTCGGCGATTCCCAGCAGGCATCTCGCGTGCCCCATGCTGATCTTGCCCTGTGCAACAAGCCTTTGTATGGATTCGGACAGGTCCAGCAAACGGAGGTAATTCACCACTGTCGAGCGGTCCTCACCCAGGCGTGTAGCGACCTCCTCAGGCCTGGCCGAAAAACGCGTGCAAAACTCCCGGTAGGCCCTGGCCCGATCCATCGCGTTGAGATCCTCACGTTGGATGTTCTCGATCAGTGCGAGTTCGAGCATTTGCTCGTCCGTCGCGTCCCGGATGATGACGGGCACATGAGTCATGCCGAGCGAACTGGCTGCGTGCCACCTCCGTTCCCCGGCAATGATCTCATAACGTCCATCTATCTCCCGGACGGTAATCGGCTGAAGCATGCCGCTTTGCCGAATGGAATCTGCTAGCGATGTTACGTCAACCGTGTTAGTATTATCCCTTGGTTGGAATGGGTTGGCATGCAACTCATTTGTTGCCACCATCTCCGCCTGCACTCTTTCTCCGTCCGGCTCACCTGCTTGTACAATCTCCTCACACGCAATGGCTTCGCCAGCTTCAGGTAATGTCGCCGTGCCGGATCGAAGGTCCGAAACCAGCGAATCCAGGCCTCGACCCAATCGTCGTACGGACTTGGACATGATTTCCTCCTTGTGCAATTCGTGCTGCTGGGAACACACTTCACATACCGCGCCGCGTCAATCTATACCACTTTAGCCTTAGCGCCAATATGTAATGACAAAACAAACTCGGTCCGATCCACCGGCGTCAGCAGGGACCGTTGAATGCTACGCGCCGATGCGTGAATGGCAGAACCACACCCCAGCCACTCGCAATCGACACCATACAGCGCTGAGTAGCTCCCACGGATTTCCATCATTGTTTCACGTGAAACAAGCCTTCGAGTTGGACAAAGCTAACCGGGTTCCCCACTCACTTCACGCCCCAATGAAACCAGCACCGAACGCGAACATTAGACTGGCGACCCCTCCATACCTTGAACTCCGGACCAAGTCCTGCGCCCTGGACCACCAACGATTGCTTGCGCGATTCCAGGCCTCAGAACAATTGCATTGCGTTGATAACCATTTTGCCGTTTGGCCACAATCTGCTAGTGGGCCGTGACTTGTCGCAACGCCCGCAACCCACGTGCACAGCCGCTGCCTCACATCTGCATGGTTGCTCAGAGCACGCGTGCCCAAAATTGAACTCCTAGCCACGTCTTGTACCACCCTTAACGCAGAGGCTCTACGCATCCGCTTGCACATCCATCAACCAATTCCGTATCGTGTCTGGCGAGGTCTGCCGCGATTGGTGCATACGCCGACTACGAATCCGGTTCGTCGGATGAGCGACGTCTTCAGCAAACCCCGGCCGGACTATGACTGCTGTTTCACGTGAAACAATGTTGCCGTCATCGATCCTACCGACCAAGTTCCGTCGTGGACTGTCATGTGGCACATTTGATCCTGGACTCGTTAACGAACTACCGGGTTTCGTAGCAATCGCCGATCCATACAAGCACCCCCCGGCCACCTGCCGACAGTGGCTCCTTGATGGCTTCAAATCCCAATGATAAGCACGCCCGGTATGATTATTATGAATAACGTAACACGCAGCACACGACTTACTCTCAATAGTCCAGCCAAACCATCGTCTAGAAGTTCTGTTTCCCTGCATGGCCGTTGTAACTCAAAGCCGGCACCGTTGCCTGCCAACCGGATGCGCGGTCAGTAATCAACGGTCGGCAGGCCGTGGTAAGATCGTTGGACATGGTTGATCAAGCTACATCCAGAGGACTCTCGATAGGCGGACATGGTCGCGAGAGAATAGTGCCACCATGTGACATACAGCAGACGGGTGCACGCTGCTGGTGGCTGATTACCGTTATCGTTATCGCAGCATTTCTCATCCGAGTCGTCTATGACATCGAGACGCAATGCGTGCCATTATTGCGTCACTTTGTGGGCGACGCAGCCGGCTACTGGCACTGGGCGCAGGAAATCGCGGCGGGTAAGTTGTTGGGGCATGAATCGTTCTATCAGGCGCCGCTGTATCCATATGTACTTGCGGCGTGCTTCACGCTTGCGTGGGAGAGTGTGACCGTCGTGCGCATGTTGCAGGCGGCGTGCGGCGCAGCCGCTGTGTGGTGTCTGTGGTATGGCACGACCCGTGTGTTCGGGCGAAGAGTGGGAATGACGGCATGCATAATGCTGGCAGTGTACGCACCGGCGATCTTTTTTGACGGGATCGTGCAGAAGACGTCGCTTGGGTGTCTGCTGGTGTGCGGGCTTTTAGCAGCGATGGCCTGGGTGGCTCGAGAGGGAAGAGCGTGCGCAGCTATGGCTGTCGGGGTGGTGTCTGGGCTATTGGTGCTGACGCGTGAAAACGCGATCGTGTGGACGCCGATTGTCGCAATATGGCTGTGGCTGTTGGGGGAAGTCGGAGGCAAGCATAGGCGCTGGATGCGACTCGGAGCATACATTGTCGGGTTGGCATTCGTGCTCGGGCCGGTCGCCGTGCGAAACAGAGTAGTCGGCGGTGAGTGGTCGATGTCAACGTTCCAGGCGGGGCCTAACTTCTACATCGGCAATCATCAAGGTGCTGACGGACGGTATCAGCCGCTGACTCGAGGCCACGAGACACCAGCCTTCGAGCAGAAGGACGCAACAGCGCTGGCGGAACGTGAAATGGGACGCAAGCTCACAGCGCAGGAAGTATCACACTATTGGATGTCACGGGCCATGCGTGACATACTGACCGATCCGACATGGTGGCTGGAATTGATGGGCCGGAAGATGCTGATGGTGTGGAACCGATATGAGGTTTCAGACGTGGAGAGTCTGCACGTCTACAGGGACGAGTCCGTAACACTTCGCGCCCTGGGCACCGTATGGCACTTCGGGATTTTATGTCCGCTGGCAGCCGTCGGAATCTGTTGTACTTGGCGAAATTGGCGTCGTTTATGGGTTTACTATGCACTCATTGCGTCGATGGCGCTGGCGGTGGCGTTCTTTTACGTGATGGCAAGGTACCGGTTCCCGCTCGCCCCCTTGTTAATCCCGTTTGCGGCGGTGGGTTGCGTCGATATCTGGGGGCACCTTCGGTCACTCACCTTTCGACCATTACTGTCACGTGCACTAGTGGCACTTATCGTAGCCGCAATCGTCAACTGGCCGATTCACGACGAGAAGCGATTGAATGCCATGGCCTGGATGAACGTGGGCGTAGCCTTGGCACAGGAAGGTGATCTGGATGAAGCGACCGGCTATTTCAAAAGAGCAGTCGAGGGTCATCCCGAATCAGCGGAGGCGAACAACAATCTTGCCCAGGCGCTAGCACTCCAAGGAGACTTCGCAGGCGCGATTCCGCATTACAAAGCCGCACTGGCAGCCGAGCCGACGTTGATGGGCGTGTCGTACAACCTCGGCGTGGCGCTCGAGCGCGTCGGACGTGCGGACGAAGCGCTTCGGCACTATGAGCGAGCCGTGGAGCTTGATCCGTCGGATGTTGAGGCCCGCCGGGCGGTCGAGCGGCTTCGTGGCCTGGGGGATTAGCTGTGGGACTTGGCGGACAGAAGATTGCGTATTAAATCGACCAGGGCCTTGCGATCGACCGGCTTGGACAGATAGTCATCAGTACCGCACTCAGCCGCACGCTCGATGTCGCTGGTCTCATTCAAGGCCGTGACCATCACGATAACGATATCGCGGGTCTTCGGATCACTCTTGATCCGTTTACACACTTCAAAACCCGACATCTTGGGCATCATGATGTCGAGCAGCACCAGATCAGGTGATTCCTCGCGGACCTTCTGAAGCGCCTCAAGTCCGTTGACAGCCGTCACCACCCTGGCCTTGGGCACGTCCTCCATATAGGCTTCGAGCAGCTCGAGGTGTTGAGGATTGTCCTCGACCAGAAGCACCGTGTATTGCGGCGTCATGTTCGCGGCGTCGTCCAACATGGAATCCTCCCAAACGGTCACAGCAGGTTATCCTTTTCCGTTGGGATTGTACCGTAAAGCCTTGACTGCGTCATCCGCGCCGCGCGCGAGGTCAAATGCCGCCTATCCGACTACATACGTTGCACGTGACGCATATCCCGGCAACACCGGATCGCCGACTCTTGGGGGGTTCGACCGGGTTTCAGCGATCCGACTCTTGATCCTCGGCCCGGGCTTCGCGAGCCTTGCGAACCGCTTGGGCAATGTCCTCGAGGGAGCGGCGATTGACGACCTCGGCGATCTCCTCGCTCTCAAGAAGCCGCAGGACGTACGGGCTTTTCTGCAACCGCCAAACAGCCGCTATACTGCCTTTCGCCGCCTCCTGAATGTCGGCGTGCGTCTCATCGTCCTCAAAAACGGCCTGCATTTCGGGGACATCAAGTAGGTGGTCGAAACCGAGTTCCTCAATGGCCTGTCGGCGGATGTCCTCCCCGGCCGTAGCGATCTCCATCATGTTCATCATGGTATCGCTTCCGGCGCCAATGCCTGGTATCCACGTAACGACGGTCGTGTTGAGTGCGTTGGCAAGCCATGAAGCCGACCCGGCCGCGCGGTCGGACTGCTTCGAAGTCGACCACACAACGAAGTAGGCGCACCCAAGCCAGACAACAATAAGGGAAAGGATCAGGCTGATGATCGAGCCGCCGATGCGGTCGACGGGATGGATCTTTTTCGGCAGCTTCCTGCGAACGAAGAACTGCACGATGTAGCCGCCGATGATGCCGGCGCTAACGAGAATCAGACCGGGCCAGATCAGACCGGCGTGTCGAAGGGCGTCAATTCGATAGAACATCGGCCCGAAAAGCCACAGAAAAACCGAGGCAAGCAACAGGGGCAATAGAGCAAGACCGATACGCGTCGCACCGCGCATGTAGCCGTATGCTCCGAGGACGGCCGTAATGACGAAGAGAACTACAAAGGCCATGGTGCGGTGACTCCCTTGCTGCTCATTATCCAGGAAGCACCGCGTGTTGTCACCCGCCCCGGCGATCCGCTCGATGAGTCTCGCAGCACGCGTGCGTGACTCGATCAGATCGGCTCGCCGGATGGGATCGACGCCGAGGTCGGTCCAATACATCTTCTCGGCATTGGCCGCCGCTGCGTTCAGGCCCAAAGCCACCAGAAGTGCTGCCGGAATCGTTTGCCTTTGGTGTGTCATTTTTCCCACTCGCTACACAAACCGCCCAACGGGCGAATGCTCGCTTTGACATATAATGAGAAACGACACCTGTCCTGAGCGTAGACGTTGAGAACTGGACCAATGACGAACCGCACTGTCCCCCCTCCACTTGCATCGGACCGGAGAAAGCTACCGCGCCGTTGCGAGGAAGACCAACAGAAACAGACGCTTCCGTGTCTCGAAGGTAACCCCTTGTCGGAGCAGCACTTGCGATGACCGGCGGTGATGCGGGTGGCAGTGTGGCCGAGGACTGCGGGCCATGAAAGAACCGCGCCACCAGGTGCATAACAGGCACGCTAAGCGACGCGGTTTGGAGGGTCGTCGGCGAGGTGAGACAATGAAACCTCGCCGACCATGTCACGTGGCTCCATTATAGCATCCGGGCGGCACCGTGGAAAGATCAAATCAGGGTGAAACCCGGCAGGGGTGTGTCACGATTGTGGACAGACTCTTGAACCGAACCTAAGCACCACCAGCGGGTTGAAATCGAGGTTGGCGATCAAAATCCCGCGCTGGCGCTTGTAGCCCGGATCAGCGGTTCCGGCATGATTCCCAGCCTGTGGCTTGGAAAATTGCAAGACCTCTGAAACACAGTACAACGGTCCCTCTTGTGCTTCCGGGCGGATTACACGATGCAGGTGTACGCACGAAGTGGTGCGTTCGGCGAGATCTACATAACAGCCGACCGTGGGAGTCGAACCCACAACCTCAGCTTTACGAAAGCTGTGCTCTACCATTGAGCTAGGTCGGCGAGGCGAATTCAGAATCCAGGCCTTGGTGCACGATAAAGCAAGACTATGATTTCATCGTTGGCTCGTCAACTCGCCGGCACGAGTCAGCCATTCGACATTCGACATTCGCAATTCCACCGTCACCTGCGTTCCAGCGCATGGCGGCTCACCTTATCGTAGGTCGTCGCCAAAAAGCCGATGACCGGAAACCCACCCCGCTCGAAGGGCGACGGGCCGAGCTGCTCCAACAGGGCGAGCGTCCTTTCGGGCGACTCAATCCGAATGCGGACCGACTCGAACTCTGAACCGGTCTCCCAGAACCGCTCGATGAGCTGATCAACCGGCGGCGACGTCGGGTAGATCGTCGGGACGATCTTCAGCGACGGCGGCATCTCGTCGACATGTGCGTCCGTATCAGTCATTTCCAATCCGCAATCGCTCAGTCTTCCGCGACCGCATCACGCGACAGGGCGAAGACCTCGCGTAACTTCTCGGTCGACAACTCGGTAAGCCATTCCTCGCCGCCGCCCACAATATTGTCGGCCAGGTTCCGTTTCTGTTCGAGCAGGGAATCGATTGTCTCCTCGAGCGTTCCAATGCACACGAACTTGTGGACCTGAACCTGTTTGTGTTGCCCGATCCGGTAAGCCCGGTCCGTCGCTTGATCCTCGACGGCTGGGTTCCACCAGCGGTCGAAGTGAAACACGTGGTTGGCAGCCGTCAGGTTCAAGCCGTATCCACCGGCCTTGAGTGAGAGAATCAGCAGCGGGGCGTCACCGTCTTCGCATTGAAATCGTTCCACGATCGCATCGCGGTTTTGGCGGGTGGTACCCCCGTGGAGAAAGAGAGCGTCTTGCCCCACAGACTCCAGCAGATGCTTTCGAAGCAGTTCACCCATTTGGCGGAACTGCGTAAAGACCAGGGCGGAATCGCCCCCGGCGAGCACCTCCTCGAGCATCTCCGCGAGTCGCTCACACTTCCCGCTACGGTGTGGCAGACTCGAACCGTCTGCAAGGAAGTGCGCCGGGTGGTTGCACACCTGCTTGAGCTTCACCAGCGCCGCGAGGATCAGACCGCGGCGTTGAACACCGCCCGCCCGGTCAATCTGCCCGAGCATATCGGCGACTATGGCTTCATAGAGAGCCGCCTGCTCGCGCGTCAGGTTGCAAAAGACCTTCATCTCCATCTTTTCAGGCAGATCGACCTGAACTTTCGGATCGCTTTTGAGACGCCGCAGGACAAGCGGGCGGATCAGATGGCGGAGACGCTGCGCCCGATCGGTATCGTGGTATCGCTCGATCGGCACGGCGAACCGCCGCCGAAACTCCGTCGCACCGCCCAGATACCCGACGTTGAGGAAATCCATGATCGACCACAACTCGCTGAGGCGGTTCTCGACCGGCGTACCGGTCAGCGCCACGCGGTGGACCGCTTTCAGTGACCGGATCGCGACAGCCTGTTTCGCCGCGTGGTTCTTGATATTCTGGGCTTCATCCAGCGCGATGCGGTGCCAGTCGACGGCTGCGAGATGTTCCAGATCGCGATGGATCAGCCCATACGTACTGATCACCACGTCGAATCCTGCGACCTCATTCACGAACTCCCGGCCCGTCAGCCGCTCGAGACCGTGATGCACCATCACGTTGATCGACGGTCCAAACCGCTGAATCTCGCGCTGCCAATTGCCCACCAGCGACATGGGCACGACCAGCAGCGTCGGACCCGGCGAGCGGCCCGACTGACGCTCATAAAGCCACTGGGCGATAAGCTGGATCGTCTTGCCAAGCCCCATGTCATCCGCGAGGCACGCGCCCAGCCCGAGTTTGGTCAGAAAACCGAGCCACTCCAGCCCGCGGAGCTGATACGGCCGGAGCGTCCCGCGGAAGGCGGCCGGTGGTGACAGACGCTCGACATTCTTGTAAAGCTCGGCGGTATTCAGAAAGTTGTCGATCCACCCGTGTGCCCGCAGGCCAGCAACGGACAGCCCCGTTTCAAGATCGTCCGCGATGTAACATTGCCGCAGAGCTTCGAACACCGTCATCCGCCCGCTGCGACTCCGCCTCAAGAAACGCAGCGCGGCTTGCACCTCCAAGGGCTGGACCTCGGTCCACCGGCCGCGCACCCTCAAGAGCGGCTCCTGCGCCTCCGCCAATTGCGAAATCTCCTCTGGTGACAGGTCTTCGTCACCTACCGCCACCCGCCAGTCGTATGCAACGATTGCTTCGAGCCCGATCGCCGCCGTCCCAGCCGGCACCTGTGCATCCAACGGACGTATATCCAGCCACATACGCAGACGCGGGCGATCCTTGTGCCACCAATTCGGCACCCACACGCTGAATCCCTCCGACTCGAGAATCGGAGCTGCATCTCGCAGAAACGCGTAAGCCTCCTCGAGCGTCAGTTGACACTCCACAGGCCCCGAGGCGCTCGCACAAGGCGCCAGCGGCGGGAAGTGTCGCGCCGCCCGCGCGACATCGACGCGAAGCTGCTCCTGCGCATTGTCAAACGGACGCTTGAGAATCAGCGGATCATCGCCCCGCTCATCCCAAAGATGCCCCGCGTCGAGTACCAGCTCGGGGTCCTGCGTCGCCTGGACGTACAGAGTGACCTTCCACGACCGCTGTGATCCCGTGGCCGGCAGCTCCACGCCGCCAGCGGGCGCGTGCAGCCTGAAGCAGGTCCGGCACGTACGCTCTTGGGCGACCGGTTCAAGCTTCGCCAGCCAATCCTGAACGGTCTCGCAAATGTTTCGGCGCTGATCGGGCGGCCCCTTCAGATCAGCATCCGCGCGTACCACGGACCGAAGCCACCATATTTGCGGCGAACAACTCTCGTCCGGACGGTCGTGGATGGCATGCGCCAACTCATCCCCCTCCAGACAACGCCGCACCAACGCGTCAACCGTCGTCCACAGGAAATTCTCAACCAGCGCCGAGGCTTGAACAGGCTCGCCATCAACGGCCAGCGAACGACAAACTGGTGGCATCGACGCGATAAGCGCCCCCAGACGTCCCGACGTCTCCTCATCATCCACCACCACCCGCCAGTAACCCCGGTATCGGTCGCCGCCGGTGTGGTGAATCGCCGGGACGAAACGTTCCTTCGCCAAAAGCTCCAACACCAAACCCGCCACACGCGACCAGTAGCGAAGCGAAGCCCCACTGCGAACATCAGCCGGCGCCAACACCGGCGAAGCCGTCAGCAGATCGACCGCGTCGGCCGGCGCAAAAGCCAGTGTCGGAACTCGAAAAGGGAGCAGCGAAACCTTCCGCACCACAGCCGGATCTGCAGGTGACGTTGACGCCGCACGCGAAGAGACGTACTGGCCATTGCAGTGCAGAAGCCGTAGCGTGAGCACGGAACTCGTCGCTCCGGAAACCAGCAAGCTGTCGTAGACATCACCGACGCTGCCGCGAAGCGCATCCTCCGCCACCGCAAGCGGGAATAGCGGAACCTGTGACCTGCGCCGGCCTGTGCCGCAGGCTTCAGCCTGCGCGCAGGAACACCGCACGCCTGCATAACGGCCATCTTCGGTGCGTGGTTCCGACAGATCGCCGTTCGCTTCTTCCGCAGGCCAACGCTCACCCCACAAATGCAACGTAGCCTCGGTCCAGATCGCGTGGAAAACGATCATAAACGCCCATCATCCCATCATACACACAGGCATGAAATCCGCCCGCCAAGCGTTGGCCAAAACGCGAATCCCTCATGTTAGCACCAGCTACCCGTTCGTCCAGTTCACAGGTTGACATGTCGCTATGAAGCGTGAATCGCAGTTATCCCGAAAGCAGCCGCGAATTCAACGCGTCGATTCGGACGGGATCAGCTCAAAGTCGACGCGGAACGGATCAGGCCCCAAGTCGTCAAACTCGAACCGGATGATCAGCAACGCGTTGCACGGGAAATCGACTCCGAGCAGCGCCTCGAACGGTGGTGCGGCGCCCTCGCCGACCGGATCGCCCGCGCCATCGCCGTCCGCATCGTCCGAAGGAATGCTGAAGAACCCGACGCCCTCGATCAAGGCATCGTCATCGACCGTCGCTTCGGGCAGATTCTCCTCGATCAACGCAAGCAATTGAGGCCCGCCGATGCTAAACACCCGTGCGCAATCGATCCAGAGAATCCCGCTCGTGCTGCTCCCATCGAGAATCGCGCCGGACTCACCGAGCCCGAACTGCCCAAAGTCTGGCCGGCAGTATTGGTCGGTCTGGTCGTACGAGCCGAACGTAAGCACCGCACGATGGGGCGTGTTATTGATGAACAGGACGCGAACGCCGCCGCGTCCGCCGGCCGTGGCGCCTCCCAGCGAGGCCGTCTGATTGGAAAACGCCTCTCCGCATCCCACGACGCCGGGCACCACAAGCATCAACGTAAAGGCCGCCATCACACAACGTATGGTCTTCACGCGTGACCCTCCGCCAAACGAAACCAGGCTCAACATTCGACACCTACGACCATCGGCCGGGAACCGTACGTCGCTTGAGCCGCAACCCACCAGTACCCTACTCGAACCCGCACCCCGGATGAATAGCCCCGACGCAACATACTCTGACATACGGATACGTCCCACCACAGGTCCGGCGCGAATCACGGGCGCCTCGTAACCGTCGGTCTGACAAGAAGCTACAGTTGAGTTGTAAAACGAAAACTTGTAGAATCGCACGCGTTCAATGACCGGCTTGCGTCACCGGATTCCACAACCATGAACAACACGACGAATGTCGTTGAGATCCAGAGTATCAGCAAAACCTTTAGGAAGCACGTCGCGGTCGACGACCTGTCGCTGTCTGTTCCAAAAGGGTCGATCTACGGATTCATCGGCCCCAACGGCAGCGGCAAGACCACAACCTTGCGCATGATCATGCGCATCTACCACCCCGACTCCGGCGGCGGGCACATCCGCGTGCTCGGCAAGGAATCGTTCCAGGCCGCCAACGATCGCATCGGATATCTGCCCGAGGAGCGAGGCCTGTACAAGAAGATGAAAGTCCGCGACATCCTTCGCTTTTACGCGGAACTCAAAGGGCGGCGGGACTTCAAAGAGACGGTCGGCAATTGGCTTCAGCGCATGAACCTGAGCGATTGCGCGAACAACAAAGTCGAAACCCTCTCCAAGGGTATGGCCCAGAAAGTGCAGTTCATCGCCGCGGTCATCGCCGAACCGGAGCTTGTGATTCTGGACGAGCCGTTCACCGGCCTCGACCCGGTAAACGCCGACGTGCTGCGCGAGGCCGTCCTCGATCTTCGCCGCCGCGGGTCGACCGTCATCTTCTCGACACATGACATGAGCGTGGCAGAGAAGATGTGCGACTTCATCTTTATGATCTTCAAGGGCCGAAAGGTCCTCGACGGCACGCTCGAATCGATCCAGCACAAGTACGGAGAGGACACGGTGCGCGTCAGCGTCGAGGGAAACGGGTACAGCCCGCACACAATCTCCGGTGTCGAGAGGGTGACCGACTTCGGCCACGTCCAGGAGCTACGCATCGCACCGGGAACCGACACGCAGGACCTGCTGGGCGCGTTGATGCGGCAAGGGAACGTGATGCACTTCGAGCTGGCCCATCCGTCACTGCATGACATCTTCGTCCGCATCGCCGGCCCCGAAGCCGACAAAGACGCCGCCGGGTTAGAAACACTGACCGCAGAGGAGCCCGCCGATGCGTAAGGTTATCGTCATCGCGGTCCGCGAATACCAGGCGGCCGTCAAGACAAAGGCGTTTATCATCAGCATCCTCGCGATGCCGGTCTTCATGGGCGGAAGCATCGCGGTCCAGGCATTGATGCGGGACAAGGTGGACACGACCGACAAACGCATCGCGGTGTTGGACCAAACCGGCCGGCTTTACGACCTGATAGTCGAAGCCTCCCTAAAGCGAGATCAAACGATCGTGTTCAAAGGGGAAGGCGCGGAGCGCAAGAAGGTCAAACCGCGCTACCTGATCGAAAAGGCGAGTGTGAGTTCCGACGACCGCGAGCGCATCACGTTCGAACTGTCAGAACAAGTGCGAAACGCGGAGATCTTCGCCTTCGCCATCATGGGCCCTGACGTGATCGAACCCGGCGATGATCCCTTGAGGGCTCGCGTGGCCTACCACTCCAACACCCCGACGTACGATAATTTCCAGAACTGGCTGGAGCGGGTGATCAACCGGCACACGCATGAACTGCGTTTCCAGGCCGTCAACGTCGAACCCGCCGTTGTCGCACAGGCCATACGCCCGGTTCAAGTGGCGAACCTCGGACTCGTCTCTCTCGACGAGGAAGGACGCATCACCAAGGCCGAGGAGACTAACAGGATCGCCAACTTCCTCATCCCGATGGGCATGATGATGCTGATGTTCATGGTGGTGCTGGTGGCGGCCTCACCGCTGATGCAGAGCGTGCTCGAGGAAAAGATGCAGCGCATCGCCGAAGTGCTGCTCGGCTCGATCACACCTTTCCAACTTATGATGGGCAAGCTGCTCGGCATCGTCGGCGTTTCACTCACTATGGCCACGATCTATCTGGTCGGAGCGTTCTATGCGATTCACGAGACCGGCTTCGGGCAGTTCTTCCCGAAACATCTGGTCTGGTGGTTCGTCGTGTTTCAGGTCATGGCCGTTCTGCTCTACGGATCCGTCTTCGCCGCGATCGGGGCCGCCGTAAGTGACATGAAAGAGGCACAAAACCTGATGACTCCGGTCATGCTCGTGGTCATTGCTCCGATGTTCGTCTGGCTCAACGTGGTCAAAGAACCTCTGTCCACGTCGTCGATGGTCATGTCGCTTATCCCGCCGGCAACGCCGATGTTGATGATCCTGCGCCAGGCCGTACCGCCGGGCATCCCCATTTGGCAGACGTTGTTGGGCATAGTCCTTGTGATCGCAACGACCATAGTGTGCGTCTTCGCCGCCGGCCGAATCTTCCGCGTCGGGATTCTCATGCAGGGCAAAGGCGCCAATCTTGGCGAGATGATCCGCTGGGCCATCCGCGGCTAGCGTACCCCGCCTTTCAGCCCATCGGGTGAAACTGGTGGCTTGCCCACCAGTGCCACCTCACTGGACCTAGAATCCCTTACCGATCCTCACACGCCGGTAACGTCGGGACCACACGATCATCTATCACCGTCCGGCGCGCGAATGACAAAGCCCCGGACTCTACCCTCATGTTCACGCTGCTTTCGGCAAAAAATGCGCGGCCACCAGGACCTCGTTCACTGAGCGCTCCAGGCGCTGATGCCCGATACCCCAACATGTTGGTGTTTAATCGATAACAGCCACCGGATGTATGAAAACACTCCTGCCGACATAGCCGGAAAATTTATCAAGAAAAGTCTTGACGTTTGGATTCCGTTCGGTTAAATTGAAAACCAAACAAACAGTGAACAGGTGGTCAGGGATGGCTATTAGCACGCTTGTCGCAGCACGGAAGCCCGGCGCAAACGGAACACGTCGACGCGGCCAGACAGCCGACGACGAGTTACCGGTGTGTGTGTTCGGCCCCGGAGGTGATTATAGGACTGCGTGGCTCCCAGGACCGATTCCCTTCAACGGGAATCAACATGCCGCGCTTCGACGCGTGCCGCTGCCACCGCAGCCCGTTTCCCTTGCAGCCGTACCGCGTGGTGTAATGATGTGGTGGTCGCTGCTTGCAGGGGCGTTGTTAGCCGTACGGGATGAAATACGTCGCCACCGCCAACTGCGATCGCTTGCTGCGGGCGATGAGCTGCCACTGGTCGCGATCGGCCCCCATGGCCTACATAGCTACGTGGAGAATCATGATGTCCAAACGAAAGAGCAAACTAACCGAGGAGAAGCGCTGTCTGACACCGCGACAACTCGAGATCCTCACGTTCATCCGCGACGCGCGGCGGAACCTTGGCTATTCCCCGACGTTGCAGGAGATGGCCGACGAACTCGGCATCAGCAAAATCACCGTGTTCGAGCACGTCGAGACGCTCATAAAAAAGGGCATGCTCACGCGGCGTTCCAACAGGGCTCGCTCTTTGGACCTGACACCCTCGGCACAGTTGCCTGACGACCGGTCAACGTTGATCCCGATCCTGGGTCGAATCGCCGCGGGCCGACCCATCGAGGCAATCGAAACATCCGATACGATTGATCTGGAGAAGCTCTTCGCCAGCCGACACCCCATCGGAATACTCACTGTGGTCGGTGACAGCATGGTCGATGACCAGATCCGCGACGGTGACTGGGTCGTTTACGAGCAACGCTCCAATCCGCGAAATGGCGAAACGGTCGTTGCGTTGATCGACGGCGAAGCCACCCTTAAGCGCTTTTACAAAGAAAAGACTCGCATCCGGCTTCAACCCGCCAACAGAGAGTTCAAGCCGATCTACGTACGCAACGTCGAGATCCAAGGCGTCGTAATCGGCGTCCTCCGCCGATTGTAGTCCGATGGTCTTGGTCCCTCCCTCCGAGACCTGCGCTAGAGCTGTTTCTTTTTTCGTGTAGCGGGCCGCGGGCTCAAAGCCCGCGCGGCGCTGCAAAACCCGATAGAGCCGGAACATTGATTCGGCAGTCTATGACTAGAATCCATATAACTGTCCCGTTCGACTCTCGCGGCCGCCTGTCCCATTTACCCTCCACCGCGAGAGTACGCGAGCATCCGCCGTCCGCCATCCCGGCCACCCGGCACGTTCAGCATGAAAAATGGGCCGCCCGTTTCGAGCGGCCCATCGCTATTACATCAACTTACTGAATTTCTCTATGCCTTTCTAAAACCTCCTCAAAAGCCCCGCAGGCGGGGCGGGTTAAAACCCGCTCCGCCCGTGGGATCATCTGACTGAAACTAGGGCTAGTAACCGCACGGCGGATCGCTCGGGTCACCGAACGGCGGCGGCGGGTAGTTCGCACCCTTAAAGGCGTCAAGGACGAGCGTCACGTCGTCGCTGATTCCGACCTTCATATCCATGGTCTTCGGCGCAACGTCACTCCGAACCGAGGTGAGCGGCTGGCGGTTCGAAATGTTCTTGAACTTATCAAGCACGCCAGTCACGTCCGTGGTCACGCCAATGCTGCCATCGGGCGGCCGAGCCGGCTGCGTCGAAGTGTCCTTCACGCAGTCACCCCAGATGCTCTGCTCCAACCGGATGAACGTCGAGAAGTCCTCTGGAGCCATTTGGATGCAGCCCACCTCGACGACATCGATGTCGTATTGTGCGGGTATGCCCCCTTTCGCGCTCGGTACGATCCCCTCGTGGTACACGTGGATGATCCCGTCCCAGCACGTGTGGCCGCCGCAGTCAGCACTGCTTACGCACGTCTCGCCTTCATTCGAACCGGCGAGACAGTACCGCCGGTTCCAATCGTTCCAGTAAGGATCGCACTGCAACGTCGCCGCCGCAAACTCCAACGGCAAATCCTTGCCGGGGAAGCCGCAACCAGCAGGAGGAGGCGTGCTCTGACCCGAGTTCTCACAGTACACTTCCAGCGGGCCGACCCACATATCCAGCCCCTCCCACGTGTCGTACGGGACGGGGATCTGGTGGAAGTTCACCCGAATCGCCTGCTGTCTCTGCGGATCGCCGGCGCTAAACGACAGGACGCGGATCTTCTGGTTGATCGGATCGGGCGGGCTGTCGCCCTCGATCCAGAGCCGGTCTACCACCGCATCCGACGACGGGAAGCAGCCTCCACAGGCAACCTCCAACTCGCCCTGACCGAACCGATCGTTGGCATCGTACGGGCCTGCATAACCACCGACGCGGATCAGGAAGCACTGGCTGTCGATTGCCGCAAACGTCGACATGGTTGCGTCACCGGCCGTGAATGAACACTCCTCGTCGAAGCACAGGCCGTTGGGGGCGGGAAGCAGATACTGCTCGAGAGATCCGTCCGAGCATAGGTAACCGCTGCACAGACCTCCACCGAGGCACTCCTCATCGTTGGTGCACTCGATGCCCGGATTAGTGCCGCCCTCGCAGAGCTTGGTCTCCGGCTTCGGGCAGGTATCGGTACCGTTTGAGTACACCGCCAGCACGGCATCAAAATTGACGCCGCACACGTCGATGTCGATTCTCTTCTCCGACCCGCACGAATGGTACTCGAACCACTGATCAGCGGTGATTTGCAGGTTGTCCTGATTGTCACAGTGGGGGTACGACCCGACACCGTCCGTGGTCGAGCAGATGTTCGAGAATTCGGTACTGCCTTCCGCTATCAGTAGCGGGTTGTGACAGTCCTCTCCCTCAATGCCGCTCGGCTCGCCGGGGCACCCGCCGCCGGCAGCACCTATGTCCTCGCACGTGATGTCGGCGCAGAACTGCTGCGGATAATATACCCCTATAGCCTCAGTTTCCTCTACCGTCTCATCGGTGTTGGCGTCTGTGACGTACCAACTGATGCACTCCTCATAGGGAACACCTTCCGCACACTCCCCGTCGCACGGGCAGCAGGCACCAATCACCGGCGGCGGTATCTCGAGACCACCGTCAATGCAGAACGAGAAGTCGGTCCCGTACTCATCCGTCGTACCGTCAGCGATTTCGTGCCGTCCGAGAATGTCCTCA
>Ga0307432_1000670_pt1 | contig 24185 bp, 20 predicted proteins | sample SalMarWE160150MG_FD_202158 | JGI IMG/M metagenome (GOLD analysis project Ga0307432, IMG submission 202158) | Salt marsh sediment microbial communities from the Plum Island Ecosystem LTER, Massachusetts, United States - WE1603-150 | ecosystem: Environmental > Aquatic > Marine > Intertidal zone >...
CGTGGACGCCCACGCCCGGCATCGGCTCCGTCAGTGGTTGTGTGTGAAACATAAGGTTCCAGGTCAGGGAACTTCACGCTTCCCGGACAAGTACCTGGATCAAAGGCTGGGGCTGGTGAAGCTCCAATTGCGAACACGCAACTTCCCGTGGGCGACAGCGTGATCACCTTGTCCGAAAGCCGGATGCGGGAAATCCGCACGTCCGGTTTGATGAGCGGGATGTGGAAACGGAGCGTCCCGCCGCCACCGCGCCACATCTCGACTCTACTTTGTGTAGTGAGCCGCGGGCTTGATGAAGCCCGCGCGGACATACCTGCACCTGTGAGAGGCCGCTCGACGGATTCTGACAGGCCTCCCTGTTTGCTTGCGTCACCTCTTGTGCGTAGGTAGATTCACGCCAGGACATTGTGTTTGCCCAAGATACGAGTCGCAGGTTGAAGCCTGCGCGGGGCTCCGCGCGGCCTGAAGATTGCGGCTTGCTTAGAATGGGAAATCGGAGCCGAAAAAGATGCCCACGACAGAATTGGACGTCAAACACATTGGCGAGCGGGTGACCGCCGCCAGCGAGCCCTTCCAGCGTTTGCTCGATCAGATGCACCGGGTGATAGTCGGTCAGGACGATCTACTGCGTCGCATGATTATCGGTCTTTTGTCCAACGGGCACATGCTGATCGAGGGTGTGCCGGGGCTCGCCAAGACGATGGCGGTGGCCTGCCTCGCGCGGGGGATCAACACGCGCTTCCAGCGCTTGCAGTTTACGCCCGATCTGCTCCCTGCGGACCTGATCGGCACGCTGATCTTCCGCCCGACCGACGGGACATTCGTCGTTCAAAAGGGGCCGATCTTCTCGAACATCATCCTGGCCGACGAGATCAACCGGGCGCCCGCGAAGGTGCAATCGGCGCTCTTGGAAGCCATGCAGGAACGGCAGGTCACGATTGGGAAGGAGACGTTCAAGCTGGATGAGCCGTTCCTTGTACTGGCCACCCAGAACCCGATCGAGCAGGAGGGAACCTATCCGCTGCCCGAGGCCCAGGTCGACCGGTTCATGTTGAAGCTCATCGTCGACTATCCGTCCAAGGCGGAGGAGCGGGCGATTCTGGACCGGATGGCCTTTACGTCCCCGACGTTCGACATCGACCCGGTAATGTCACCGGATCACATCGGAATGGCCCGTAAGGTCGTCGACGAGATTTACATCGACGAGAAGATCAAGGACTACATCGTGGATCTTACGTTCGCCACGCGCGATCCGGCTGCGTTCGACCTGCCTATCGCCGACTGGGTGCAATACGGTGCCTCGCCGCGCGCGACGCTCGCTCTGACGGTTGGTGCCAAGGCATCAGCCTTTCTGGCCGGCCGTGGTTACGTCACGCCCCAGGATGTCAAGACGATCGCAATGGAGGTGCTGCGTCACCGCGTCATCGTCACCTATGAAGCGGAAGCCGAAGAGAAGACCTCCGAGGATGTGGTGCAGGCCGTCTTGGACCATGTACCGGTGCCGTAGCATGATTCCGCGAGAGTTGCTGAAGAAGGTTCGCCAGATTCAGATTCGCACGTCGCGGGTGGTCAACGACGTGTTCGCCGGGCAATATCACTCCGCGTTTCGCGGCCGCGGCATGGAGTTTGAAGAGGTCTGCCCGTACCAGATCGGCGACGACGTGCGGCTGATCGACTGGAACGTGTCGGCCCGCTACGGCGAACCGTTCATCAAAAAGTTCCGCGAGGAACGCGAACTGACGGTCATGCTCGTTGTCGACGCGAGCCGCTCCGGCCTGTTTGGGAGCGGGCGACAGTTCAAGCTCGATCTGGCGGCGGAACTCGGCGCGGTCCTGGCGTTTTCCGCCATCCGCAGTAACGACAAGGTCGGGCTGATTCTGTTCACGGACCAGGTCGAGAAGTACGTGCCGACCAAGAAAGGCACGCAGCACGTACTGCGGATCATCCGCGAGCTTTTGTACCACGAGCCCATGGGACGCGGAACTGACATTACCGAGGCACTGAGCTTCTTGAACCGCGTGACGATTCGCAAGGCCGTATGCTTCCTCATCAGTGACTTTCTGGCGGAAGGCTTCGAACCGGCACTGCGCGTGGCGCGGCGGAGACATGACCTGATTCCGATCGCCATCACCGATCCGCGGGAGTTGGAGCTTCCCGGTGTCGGATTCGTCGAGTTGGAGGATTCGGAAACCGGAGAGCTTGCGTTGGTTGACACGTCGAACCGGGTCCTGCGCCGGCGCTATGCAGACGATCGCCAACGCGCCATGGCCGCCCGCGAAACCATGTTCCGCCGGATGGATACGGATACGATCGAGATCCGCACGGATCGACCCTATGTTGAACAACTGGTCAGGTTTTTCCGTAAACGTGAACGACGCCGGTAGGTAACGCAGCATGATTGCCGGACCTGCATCCGTATCTGCAAGACCGCAGCACCAATCAGAGCCCGGAGCGCAAGCGGCGGGTGAGCTAATCCAGCGCTTGCGCTTGGGATTCGGATCAACGCCGCAGATCTACAGACGGGTACACATCCGGAACCTCTTGTTGGGGTGGCATGGGCAAACTTGTTTGCCCGTGCGTCCCTCCGCTGCCGCACATACCTTCGTCAGAGCGATCACGGTGTATGTAGCATGTTTGGTGTGCATGGGCGGTTGCGGGCGCGACAGCGCCGAGGAAGGCGTCACCGACGCCGCCGTTTCCAGAACCGCGCAGAAAGGCCCTGTCACGATCACTCTTTCAGTCACTCCAGGAACGATGGCCCTTGAGCAACACACTCTGCTGACTCTTGAGATCATCGCCGAGAAAGGAGTGACTGTTCTCGACAACGAGTACGCACAGATTTTGGGCAAAGGCGACCGCCGGTTCGAGTATCGTGTCGTGCGCTCCGGCAGGCGGCTCGCCCAACTGATCGACGGCGGCAAACTGCGCTGGACGTACCGGTCCGAACTCGAGTTCTTCCTCCCCGGCGAGTACGAGCTGCCGCCTGCAGAGGTCTCCTTCCTTGATGTACGCGCGCTCGACGAGGATGACGGGGAAGAATCCGTGCCGACCGCGTCCGACGGGGTGCAAACATTGGAAACCGAACCGCTGACGCTTGTCGTGCGACAGCCCGAAGGCTCGACGATGTCGACCGAGGAGCTGAAGAATATCACTCGTCTTGACCCGATTGATCTGCCGAAACATTGGCACCTGTCTTGGGCACCGGCGCTGCTTATCGGGATCGTTGTGATTGTTGCCGGTGCGTGGCTGTTTGGGCGATCACGTCGAAGGCGGGCCGAGGTAGTCGTTCGGATTCCCGCTCATGAGTGGGCACAGCGGCAAATCGCGGCGCTGATCGCGGAAGATCTGATCGTCAGAGGCTTCGTGCAGGAGTTTCATTACCGTATCAGTGCCATTGTGCGGGGATATATTGAACGGCGCTTCGGTGTCTCCGCGCCGGAAATGACGACGGAGGAGTTCCTGACCGCCGCCGCCGACAACCGCTTTGGGGAAAACGTGACGGGTGAGCTGGCTCGATTCCTGACCGCCTGCGATCTGGTCAAGTACGCCCGACACGAACCGGGACCGGACGAATCCGAGGCGGCGCTCAAAGCCGCGGGCGATTTCGTCGAGCGAACGCGCGAGCGCGTGTCACCGGCTGACACCAACGGAACGACTCCGTCCCCGATCGAGGAGTGCGCCGCATGATCGAATGGTTTGACGAGCGTTTCAGTCCGGGACCGCTGTTCGGCTGGCTATGCCTCGTATTCCTGGCGCTTATCCCGCTGGTGTGGATTCGCAGTCGCGGGTCAGGACGACGTCCAACGGTCCGCTTCAGTTCGCTGCAATTCCTCAGGCCGTTTGAGGCGACCTGGGCGACGCGAACGCAGTTCATCCTGCCGCTTCTGCGAACACTCGCCATCCTGGCACTGGTCATCGCGCTCGCAAGACCACAGTCGGGCGGCGCCTATCGCGACACCAGTGAAGGCATTGCCATCCAGATGGTCCTCGACGTGTCTGGCAGCATGGCTGGGGAGGACTTCATCATGAACGGCCGACGGGTCCGCCGACTTGATGCCGTCAAAAAGGTGTTCGAGGACTTCGTGTTGGGGCGGGGCGAGCTTCGCGGGCGGGAGAACGACCTGCTTGGTATGACCACATTTGCCATGTACGCCGACACGCCGTGCCCGCTGACGCTGGATCACGGCAGCCTCCGCGACCTTCTGAGAGAAACGGAGATCCCCGGTTGGGTCGACGGGCGGCAGATGCGGGAACATCCGGAGGCGGGCTACACTGCGCTGGGTGACGCCATCGCACTGGCGACCGACGACCTGCGGCGTGTTGGCGAACAGGCTGTCGCCGGTGTGCCTGGAGCGGAGGCAGCCAAGAGTCGCGTGATGATCCTGCTCACTGACGGCGCAGACAATCCGCCCAAGTTTCCCGGGATCGAACCGACCAATCCAATCGAGGCGGCCAAGATCGCAGCCACGCTGGGTATCAAGGTTTACACGATCGGCGCAGTCGGATCTGCCCAGCCTCGTCAGCGTGGCTTTGGCTTCTTCCTACCGCGCCGGGCAGAGGTAGATGAGGGAGCACTCAAGGACATCGCCGGAATCACTGATGGGAAGTACTTCCGAGCGACTGACGCCGATTCACTCGTCACCATTTACGACGAGATCGACCGACTCGAACGACGCCGCACCGGCGAACGTACGTTCCATGACAACATCTTCGCCGCAAAGGTGGCCATGCTGACCGGGCTCGGACTGCTGATGGCTGAACTGCTGCTCGCCAACACCAGGTATCGGAGGATTCCGTGACTCGTCGCGCACTCTATCCACTGTCGACCTGGATCACCTGGGTGCTGCTGCTGCCCGTCGCACTGATTGTGCTGGGTTTCATTGTGGTGGCCTCGACGGAGGCCCACACGCTGTTGTTCGACAATGCTCATCTTTGGTGGCTTGGCGGTGTGGGCCTGGTGGCGGGATTGATCATTCTGTACGGTATGACCCGGCGACGACGTGCGCTTGAGCGTTTCACCTCAGCGGACTTGGCACCGCTGCTTACCGCTCGGATCAGCCCCTCCCGGCAGGTGCTTCGGGCCGCGCTGGTTGTGACGGCATTCCTAATGATTGCAGCGGCCGTCATCGGCCCGCGATGGGGTATGTACCTTGAGAAGCAACGAGTCCGCGGTGTGGATATCGTTGTGGCAGTGGATGTTTCGCGTTCCATGCTGGCCGACGACGTCAAGCCCAACCGCCTCGAACGTGCCAAGTGGGATATCCGACAGCAATTGACCGAACGAGCGGCCTTTCAGCACGCCAGCCGGCTGGCCCTGTTCGCGTTTGCCGGATCAACCTCGCTGAAACTGCCGCTCACGACGGATCATGTATCGTTCCGCTCGAAGCTTGAGGCTATTAGGGTCGGCAGCGCTCCGCGCGGCGGGACCGCGGTCGCCGAAGCGATCCGCGCCGCCACCGACCTGTTCGCCAAATCGCCTGAGGAGGCCACCAAAATCATCCTCCTGTTCACCGACGGAGAGGATCACGAGGGCGGGCCGGTTGAAGCTGCGAAGGTCGCCTTTGAAGAGCACGGCATTCGGACTTACCCGATCGGTGTCGGCGATCCGGCGCGGACGGTCGGCGCGCAGGTGCCGGTCCGTGAAGGTGACGCTCGCAAACCGCTCCTTTACGATGGGCAGATCGTCTTCTCGAAGCTGGACGTGTCCGGTTTGCAACGGATCGCTGACGCTGGCGGTGGCCAGTTTGCCACGATCCATGACTTGCATCGGCTTGTCGACGCGATCGCCGGGATGCGGAAGGCGGAGCTTACTATGGAAGAACGCATCCGCCACAAGCCGCGGTATCAGTGGTTTCTCGCTGTCGCACTTGTTTTATTCGGCCTCGAATCGGTGATCAGCGAGCGGCGCTCGTCGATCGAGAAGCTGCCGCAACGCGTCTGGCAACAGGAGACGACGACATGAAACGACCTAGTACAACCTACCCGGAGCGAGCCGCGGGCTTTGGCCCGCGCGGACGAGGGCTCCTTCTCGCGATAGCGGTTCTGCTTTTATCAGTCTCGATGGCAACGGCAACCCGGGCGCAAGAACCGACGCCGGCGCTCGCCGATCTGACCGCCCATCAGGCCGTTCGCGAGGGCAATCGGCGGCTGATCGAGGCGAATCCTACCGGGGCGTTGGAAGCATATCAGCACGCGGAAACGCTGGAGCCCGACGCTCGCCAGATTGCCTTCGTCGAGGGGCTTGCCCAATACGACCTAGAGGAGTTCGATAAGGCTCGTGAGGCATTCCGAAAGGCGGCGGCCTTCGCCGATGATCCGCTCGCCGATGACGCCCTGTACAGCCTCGGCACGTGTGATCACGCCGAAGCACTCAACAACCTGGACAACCCACAACTCGCCCTGAGCCTGCTGGAGAATGCGATGGGGCGGTACCACGACGTGCTGGCCAAACGACCGGATCATGCGGCCGCTAGAGATGCCAACTTCAAAGCCGCCTCCTTGTGGAGGCAGATCAAACAGCAAATGCAGGAGCAGCAGCAACAGCAGGACAGCTGCGACAATGGCGAGCAGCAAGATGGCGATGAGGAGAAGAAGGAAGATCAAGAATCGCAGCAGAACGAGGATCAACAGCAGCAGGAACAACAACAGAGCCAGCCGTCGGACGAGCAACAGGATGAGCAGCAGCAGGAGCAATCAGAATCGGCTGAGCAGTCCGAGGATCAACAGCAACAGGCCCAGGCCGAGCAACAGGAACAGGTCTCGCGCGAACAGGCTGAGCGCAAGCTCCGCGAGATGATGCAGGCGCTGCGTGATCGTAAGAAAATGCGGCGTAAGTCGGCACAAAAGATGCCCGTCACCGCTGTGGATAAGGACTGGTAGAGATGCACGATCGACCTGTCACCACTGCGTGCGTGTACGAATTTATTGGCGCTGAACGATCGCAGACGAACAGTCTTCAGCGAGCCGCAGGCTTTAGCCTGCGCGGACAACCGGGCTGCCTAAAGGCCGCGGCTCGCACTAGCTGTTTTGCCTGCGTGTTTGTCTGCACATTCATCGCGAGCGCAACGATCGTCACCGCGCAACCACCCGGCATCGAGCTGCAGCTCGAAACCCGCACGCTCGAACTCGGTGAGGCCGTCAATGTCCAGCTCGTCTGCACGAACACCGGCGCACCCAGCACGCCGGAGGCGCCTGTGAACGACGGACTCGATCTGAAGTTGCTGAATCCGAATCCGATGAGTAGCTCGTTCACGCAGATCATCAACGGTCGGGCATCGCACCGAACGACCAACACCTATACCATGAGCCTGATCGCGCTTAAGGAAGGGGTATATACGCTCGGCCCGATATCCGTCGTCGCCGACGGCACCACGTATAAAACCGAACCGGTCACGATTCACGTTCGCATGACTGACACAACCTCGACACCCAAGGGCGACCGATTCATCTTCGCCGAGATCGAGGTCGAACCGCGGTCGCTCTACGTGACCGAAACGTACACGGCCACACTGACCATCGGGATTCGCAAAGTAGAGGTGGGCGGCAGGACCCTTGAGATGGACCTTCTCGGTAAGGTCCTGGATCAAGGCCGGTCGCAGCTCTCCATCTTTCCCGGCGGAGACCTCAAGCGATCGGGGCGGTGGCTTCCCGACTCCAACGGCGACCGGCATCGCTATGAGGTCTTCCGGATCACCAGGGAGGTCCGCGCCGAGGAGGTCGGAGAGACGTTAGTCGGGGCGGTGTTTCTCAAAGCCAACTACCCGACACGCGTCCGGCGCGGCTTCTTCGGCGGCTTTGAGGTGAGCAGCGCACGCAAGGAGACCGCCCGGGCCGACGCCGTGACGGTCCAGGTCAAAGGACCACCGGAGGAGGATCGCCCGAGCAACTACACCGGGGCGATCGGCCGGTTCACCATGAGCGTGACCGCAAAACCGACACGCGTGGAGCAGGGTCAACCCGTGACACTCAGCGTGGCGATTCGGGGGGCGCCGCTCGAAGGCGTCGCCGGCCCCGACCTGGCGAGACATCCCGAGCTCGCCAGCCGGTTCGACTATACCGCCGATGAGCTTGTCGGCGATCGTGAAGGCAACGCGAAGGTCTTTCGCCGGGCCATCTTCCCCAGGCAGGTCGGCGAGCAAACGATTCCACCGATCCAATGGTCCTATTTCGACACGCGGCAGGAGCGATATTTCACGCTCACCAGTGACCCGATCGACATCAGCGTCAATCCGCCGTCACCCACCTCGACATCCATCGCGATGATTGCCAATCCGGAAACCGAGCCGAACGGCACGACGTTGACGGTCCTGGCCGGCGGCATTCAACCGAACTTCGTCGACGCCAACGCTGTGCTCGCCAATCAATCCTTAACACTCACCGGACCGTGGATCGCTTCACTCGTCGCATCACCGCTCGTGTGGTTGATTGTTACATTGACGACACGGCATCGCGCGCGATTGAAATTCGACATAAGCTACGCGCGAAGGCGGCGAGCCCATCGAGATGCTCACGCGCGAATCCGCCGTGCACTTCGCAGCGGCGAACCCGCCTTGCAGATGCACGGATTGGCGGAAGCCCTGACGGATTACCTCTCCAATCGCTTCGACCTGCCATCCACAACGCTCACGCCGGGCGAAGCGCGGGAACTGCTCAATACGTATGGGATCGAAGAAGGTGCGACTTCCGACATCGTGGAGTTTCTCGAAACGTGCGACGCTGTCCGCTACGCTCCCAGCGCGATAGGGAACTTGTCAGGTTCAAAGGCTGCTCACAACGTCCGCGGTTGGATAAGGCAAATTGAGGGAGGCATGCATTAATGCCGCGGCGATGGTGTATCCAAGGCGGTTGGGCCCTTGCATGTTTCCTGCCGGTGATCCTCTTGCATGCCGCACCGCCCACTGCGGATTTGCGGGTCGAGTTTGAAAGAGCCCTTGCCGAGTTCGACGAAGCGCAACAGATTCAGTTGGACCGCCCGGACGAGGCGCGCCGGCTCTTCCAGTTGGCCGCCCAGCGATTCAGCAGCATCATCGCGTCGGGCATGGTTAACGGCCGGCTGGAATTCAATCTCGCCAACTGCTACCTCCAAGCAGGCGACGTGGGCCGGGCCGTCCTGCATTACCGTCGGGCCGAGCGGCTCATTCCGGGCGATGAAATGCTGGATGATAACCTTGCGGTGGCGCGATCCCGCTGCCTCACATCGATCCAGCCGACACGACGCAGCGCATTTTCAAGAAGTGTCTTTTTCTGGCACTATCAGACTTCCGTGGGAGGTCGAACCCGGACGACCCTTGTGTTGTACGTCGTATTCTGGGGGATGCTGATCGTGCGCAACTTCGTCCGCCGCCGGAGCATCGCCGTTTCGGCCATAGTTTGCGCCGTGCTGGCCGGTGCGTCGGGCATCTCCGCCGGCATGAGTCATTGGAGTGATCGCAACGCCCCGGATGGTGTCGTGACGGCCATGGATGTAGTGGTGTACAAGGGACCGGGAACGGGCTACCAACGTCAGTTCGAGCAACCTCTTCAACCGGGCGTCGAGTTCACCCTCCGCAAACGACGGGGCGATTGGTGTAGCATTGAGCTGGTGGATGATAAGTCTGGCTGGATCAATGTCACCCAGGCAGAACTTGTTGCGCCCACCGCCATGCAAGAATCCAAGTTTTGATGCTAGTCTTCAGTCCCCAAGAACGGTTATTTTAAGGGGATTGATAGGTGTATCATAGGTACCGGCTTGGGGAAGGAGCTGGTCTGTGCGGCGACGCAACCGTCACCTGCCGTCTAGGTTCGGGTCATGCTGGAGGGCGCCGTTGGACGCGGCCTGCTGGTGAATCAACCACGATGATTACGAAGATCCTGGCTGTCTTTGCACTGGTCACCCTGCCGCTGAGCGTGTTGCTGTGGCACAAGAGCCACGAATGTCCCGAACACTACCGCTACGACGTGACACCGTATAAGTCGCTGCGGATCCATTTGAGAGATGGGGTATGTGCTTTTCGCCTGCTCAGTATGCCTACCAAGACGGCCGGTAAGAGCGAGTTCCAGGGTTCGCTGAACTACAACCCGATTCCCCAATCCCTGATGCTTAGCTCGGTCCGCGATGGTCCCTACCGGATCACCTGGTTTGTCTTCCCGTTTTGGCTCCCCACGAGCTTGCTTGTGTTTCTTGGTGTATTCCCCATCATTCGCGGCCCGGTCCGGCTGTGGTGGCGTCAGTGGCATGGGCTGTGTGCGGAGTGTGGGTACAACCTGAAATACAACCGCTCCGGCCGGTGCCCGGAATGTGGCACACGGTTCCGCTGGACGCGCGCCGACTTCACCCGTGATCGGGCGCGGTAAGCGGTCGGCCATACGCTCGCGCCGCGTCGCACTTTCCGTCTTTCTGAGGATTAGACTTTTACTCTGAGACTTCTTTGCGTTTTGCGCGCATGTTTTGGCAGAGGGGTATCCGGGTCTTAGGTAGCGGCCGGCGTCTCGCCGGCCGTCGTGCGCAAAAACGCTTGCCCAGGGCAACGGCCTGCGGGGACGCAGGCCGCTACTTGAGTTGCGGGCGCAACCCGCATTGGGGAGCTGCTTCCCAATCGATGGTCCTGCTCGCCCATCGCGTTTCACCACCCAGTTCAGTTTCTGAATCGCTGACTGTGTCCGGAAACGCTGACGTTCGGATGTGCACGAACAGCGAGAAGCCTCGCCTACGGATGAGTGATCGAACCAGGTCAAGATGCAAAACAAGCGGGATGCGCCTCAAGACTTGATACAGGCGCTGGGAAAGTGATACAATCTACTTGTCAATTCAGCATGGAGTAGCGTCATGAGGAAGGAAAGCATTCCAGGTTGGGCGTTCGTAGCCGTGCTTACCTTCCAGATCCTCGCAGCCAGCGCGGCGGCAGATTGCCAGCCCGAATGGCTCTCCGGCCCGGACCGCCAGATTCCCGGCGTGGGTGGGGCCGTGCAGGCCCTGACCACATGGGATCCGGATGGCTCGGGCCCGGAGCCGGAGTTGATGATCGTCGGAGGCCGTTTCCAGGTTGCCGGCGATACAATCGCCAGCAACATCGCCGCGTGGGACGGCGCGCGGTGGGACCTCCTGGAAAGTGGATTGAACGGCCAAGTCTCTGCCCTGACTGTTTACGACGGAGAGCTGATCGCGGGGGGGTGGTTCACCACTGCCGGAGCAGTGGAGGCCAACTACATTGCCCGGTGGGACGGCACACATTGGCAGCCCCTGGGCATTGGAATGAACGACGCAGTTTATGCCTTGAACGTCTACAACGGCGAGCTGATCGCGGGGGGCTACTTCACTACGGCCGGGGGTCTGGCAGCGAACTATATCGCCAGCTGGGATGGGGAGCAGTGGCGCCCCCTCGGGACCGGGATGAATCTCAATGTCTACGATCTGACCGTGTACAACAGCGAGCTGATCGCGGGGGGCGACTTCTCCGTCGCCGGGAGCGTGTCGGCCAAGCGGGTCGCCCGCTGGGATGGAACACAGTGGCAGCCGCTCGGCAGCGGTATGGGCAGTACTGTTTGGGCCCTGAATGTCTTCAACGGCGAGCTGATCGCGGGGGGCCTATTCACCACCGCCGGGGGCGTGGAGGTCAACGGGATCACCCGCTGGGACGGAACACAGTGGCGGCCTCTGGGAAGTGGGGTGGACGGTGGAATCATCGCCTCAGTCCATGCCCTGACAGTCTACGGTGGCGAGCTGATCGCGGGCGGACACTTTTTGACCGCCGGGGGCTTGCTAGTGAACCATATCGCCCGCTGGGACGGCGCGCAGTGGCGGGCCCTGGAAAGTGGTTTAGGTGGCGGGGATCCTATCCCGAGCGCAGATGCCCTGGCCGTTTACAGCGGCAAGCTGATCGTTGGAGGCGGATTCACGACCGCCGGGGGCAACCCGTCGGCCCATTGGGCCCGCTGGGACGGTCTGCAGTGGGAGTACATGGGACTTGAGACGAACGCCACGGTTTGGGCCATGGGTACCTACAACGGCGAACTGGTTGCGGGAGGCACGTTCACAAGCACCGGCGGCGTCGCGGCGAACCGCATCGCCCGCCGGGATGGCGCGCAGTGGCACCCCTTGGGCAACGGGTTGAGCGGCACCGTGTACGCTCTAACCAGCAACGACGGCGCGCTAATCGCGGGTGGTAACTTCACCACAGCCGGATCGGTGTCGGCCTACGGGATCGCCCAGTGGGACGGTTTGCAGTGGAGTTCCCTGGGGAATGGAACGGGCCGATCGGTCCGGGCACTCGCTACTTACAGCAGCGACCTGATCGCTGCGGGCTTCTTCACCACGGCTGGCGGCGGCCCGGGCAACTATATCGCCCGCTGGGACGGCTTACAGTGGGAATCTCTCGGCGAAGGTACGAACGGCTACGTTTTCGCGCTAACTGTCTTCAACGGCGAGCTGATCGCCGGTGGGTGGTTCACATCGGCCGGGAGTGTTGAGGCCTTTTACGTTGCCAGCTGGGATGGTGAACAATGGCAACCATTGGGAAGCGGTATGAGCGGTTCGAGCTACACCGGGATCTACTCGCTGGCCGTTTACGACGGGGAGCTAATCGCGGGAGGGTCCTTCACTACAGCGGGCGGCGTTGACGCGAACTACATTGCTCGCTGGGACGGTGCAGAGTGGCGACCCCTCGGAAGTGGCATGAATGGTTCGGTCTTTGCTTTGACGCAGTACAACGGCGAGCTGATTGCAGGGGGCTACTACACAACCGCCGGTGACTACCAGGCCAACAGTATCGCCCGCTGGAATGGCGTGGCCTGGCATCCACTTGGTGGCGGGATTGACTATGGTGATATCTGGGCCCTGACGGTCCACAACGGCGAGCTGTTCGCTGGCGGGGGCATCACTCTAGTTGAGGGCACAGTCTCGGCCTATTGGGCCCGGTGGGGGCGCCCGGGCGTACTAGGCGACGCGGACGGCGATCAGTTGGTCGGGCTTGCCGACTTCGGAGAATGGGAAGGATGCGTCAGCGGCCCCGCGTCCGCGGATGCCGCAGCCGTGTCATCGGCTGACTGCCTTTGCATCTTCAATAGCGATGGCGATGCCGACCTCGACCTGGCCGACTGGGCCGCATTCCAGAGGGCTTTCGGGCAATAGCCTTCGTCGATTACTCGAGTCGACGCCCTTCCGCTCCCCAATCGATGATCCCGCTCGCTGGTTGCGTTGCACCGGGCAGGTAAAGCTCCTTGGTCGCAACGTTTTTCGCCGACCTTGACGGGCGCTGTGGTGCGACTATGCTAAGGGATTCTACCGGGTTTCCGTTTTTTTGTTTTGATGGGGCACGATTATGCAAGAGATGCTTCGTAAGTTGGGGATCGAGTCGGTCAACGCGGGCGGTTTCTGCGGCGAATGGATCGGAAGCGGAGAGAAGCTTGACTCGATTTCTCCGATTGATGGAAAGGCGATTGCGGCCGTCACGCAGGTCACGCCAGACGAGTATGACCAGATCGCCGCGCGGGCCCATAAAGCCTTTTTGAGATGGCGGGACCTGCCGGCGCCGGTTCGGGGCGAGACCGTCCGTCAACTCGGCCTGGTGCTGCGCGAACATAAGGCCGACCTGGGCGCCCTCGTTACGCTCGAGATGGGGAAGATTCGGGCTGAGGGTGATGGTGAAGTCCAGGAGATGATCGACATCTGCGATTTCGCCGTTGGGCTGTCGCGGCAGCTCTACGGTCTGACGATCCAGTCGGAGCGACCGGGCCACAGGATGTTCGAGCAATGGCATCCACTCGGCGTGGTCGGTGTGATATCAGCGTTTAACTTTCCGGTGGCGGTTTGGTCGTGGAATGCGGCGATCGCAGCCGTGTGCGGTGATTCCGTTGTGTGGAAACCATCGTCATCGACACCGCTGACGGCGATCGCCTGTACGAAGATCGCCGAACGCGTCTGCCGCGCGACCGGAGCGGACCCGGCCATCTTCAGTCTAGTCGTCGGGCGAGGCAGCACCGTCGGCGAGAAGCTTCTCCATGACCGCCGTGTCCCACTCATCTCAGCCACCGGCAGCTGCGAGATGGGATACCGGGTTGGAGAGGTCGTTGGGAAGCGGTTGGGCAGAACGATCCTCGAGCTCGGCGGCAACAACGCTATCATTGTGACACCCGCTGCGGACATGAAGCTGGCCATACGGGCCATTCTGTTCGGCTCGGTCGGCACGGCAGGCCAGCGCTGCACCACTACGCGCCGCATTATCGTGCATGAGTCAATTCAAAATGAACTCGTCGACAAGCTTACGGCCGCGTACGGGCAGGTAACGATCGACGATCCGCTGAAACCAGAGACGCTGATGGGTCCGCTCGTCGACACTACTGCCGTTGATACCATGATGGCAGCCATTGGAACAATCAAGAAGCAGGGTGGTGAGATCCTCTGCGGCGGCGAGAAGCTCGATGGCGGAAAGTATCCCGGTGGGTGCTATGTAACACCGTGCATTGTAGCCGCGAAGAACGAGTGGCCTATCGTTCAGGAGGAGACCTTCGCTCCGATCCTCTACATCATTCCGTACAAGACGATCGATGACGCGATCGCCCTGCACAACGACGTGCCGCAGGGTCTAAGCTCCGCGATCTTTACCAAGAACCTGCTTGAGGCAGAGCAGTTCCTCTCGTGTCGCGGCAGTGACTGCGGTATCGCCAACGTCAACATCGGCACGAGCGGAGCGGAGATCGGTGGTGCATTCGGCGGCGAGAAGGAGACCGGCGGCGGCCGCGAATCAGGCTCCGACTCCTGGAAGGCCTACATGCGGCGCCAGACCAACACGATCAACTACACGACCGAACTACCCCTCGCCCAGGGCATCAAGTTCGGGGATTAAGGGAGGGTTGCCCTCTTGACCGCACCGGGCTACGATCACGCCGTGACACCTGTCGATCCCAACCGCCGGCGTTACCTGGAGTTTCTGGCCCGCTGCGACCAGGCCTTTCGTCCGTATGCCCCCATCGATCTCCCAGAGTTCTTCGCAGGGCGTATCGAGCACGTCCGCACGTTGGAGGGCGAGATCAGTGCGCCCGGGAGGCAGGTAGCGCTGTACGGCGAGCGGGGCGTTGGCAAGACGTCACTGGCGAAACTCGCCTACTTCTTTCTGGGGCGCGACGAGGAGCAAACCCACTTCGTGCGCTGCGAGAAGTCAAGTACCTTCGATACAATCTTCCGTGATGTCCTGGCGAGCGCCGGGGTCGAGGTTGTTTTGAACGGCGTCGAGTCCGAGAAAGAGCGTCACGGTACGCTCGGCCTCGGCTCGGTAGGAACGATCGGAATCGGCGGGTCGCGGCGCGTTCGGAAATCGTTTCGGCGTATCGTCGGAGGACCACAAATTACACCGCGAAGGTTGCTCGAACATTTCTCGAAGAGCGAAGGTCTGATCATCATCGACGAGTATGATCGCGTCCACGACGATGAGAGCCACACGCGCATGGCCGAGTTGCTCAAGCACTTCTCCGACGACGCCTCGACGACAAAGATCATGCTCGTCGGCGTTGCCGACACTCTGTCACAATTGATCGGGGAGCACGAATCTTTGAGCCGCTCGCTGGCCCAAATCAAGCTCGATCGGATGTCGGATAATGAGCTCGGCGAGATTGTTCACAAGGGCGAAGAGCACTTGAACTCAACGATCAAGAATACGATCACCCGTCGAATCGTCCGACTTGCGGACGGCTTTCCGTACTTTGTGCATTTGATCTGCCGACATGCAGTTCACGTCGCCGCAGGTCAGCTCGGTGAAGGGTCGGCCGAGAGGGTCGTGATCGCCGAAGACGAGTATATCGAAGGCTTGGCTGCCGCGCTTGTCAACGCGGAGCACACGCTCAGCGAGCAGTACGCACAAGCCGTGATCACGACACGCAAGCCTAGCGAAAAGTTCATGCTGATTCTCTGGGCTATTGCTTTGAGCGAGGGACGTGAGGTTCAGGTTAAGGACATTGCCAAGAATATGGCTTTCTTCGGGGATGAGGAGCGAAAGCCCTCCACGTTTAGTTGGAACCTTGGGGAGCTGTCCGGCAAAAGCCGTGGGAATGTGCTGACCAAGGTTCGCGAGGGATACTACAAGTTCACCAACCCGCTGATGCGTCCGTACGTGCGCTCCCTCATGGAACTTAAGAACATCCTGTATCACGGCAAGCAGTGGGAGTTTCCCTTCATGAATGGAACTCCATAGCCGGTTCGGTGCGGGCCGCGACGTTTGACCGACGCAATGTCGTTCTCAATGCCAACATCGGCACGAGCGGCGCGGAGATCGGCGGCGCATTCGGCGGCGAGAAGGAAACCGGCGGCGGCCGCGAATCCGGCTCCGACTCCTGGAAGGCCTACATGCGGCGCCAGACCAATACGATCAACTACACGACCGAACTACCCCTCGCCCAGGGCATCAAGTTCGGCTAACGTTGCACGAAGGACTACAGCAAGAGGACGACAATGAACGACTTCCATCTTTCGCTTGACGACGTGATGCTTCATGCCGTGTCGATCGGTTTGGATGTTCACCCAACGATCGAAATGAGAGACGAACGGACACGGCTCAACATGTTCTTCGAAGATGTGCGTGAACGGTGGCCGGATATGTACGAACAGTTGACCACCGGCGAGTCGGAGTTCAAGATTTCAAAGGCGTTTCGTGCGAAGCCAGGCGTTCAAGGCCTGGCGCTTCCTGTCGATACGTTCGTGCTGACCAAGCGCGGCCCCGTGTTTGTGTTTGCACTTCGGTTACCCGATCCTGTCGGCAGCACGAACCTCGAAGGCCAGTACAGGGACATCTTCACGGAAGTGTGCAAGACTTTGTGGTCTCGGCTACCCGGACACAAGGTTCTTAGAGTAGGGCTCATCCGCGAGGTTCTTTTCTTAACCGGTGAAACGGATTGCACTTTCCTTGTGTCGGGCCAGTCCGATTGGCGTAGCGCTCGGCTCATGGGAGGTCAACGTCTATTCCAGTATCAGGACGACAAGTGCAACATACGGCTGGAGTTCAGCCCGGGAAAGCTCGGCAAGGTGACGCAGCTTCCCGTTGGGAAGAAGGTCGAGGAGCCCGTTGGATTCGGACTTAAAGTAAAACTGGATGTCAACAATACTGAACTCCGGGAGTTGGGGGATGCCGATATTGAGGAGGTTCTCGAACGTGCCGTTTGTTTTTGGCCTGATGAGTTGTTAGAATACTTGTCGAGGGTGAAATGACGATAATTTCTGCTTTCGAATCCGCTGAAACCACACGCGGAGTCTTGGCGCTTGAATCAGTCAGCTTGAACGACTGGGGCGGGCTCATTTTGGCTTCGTTCGATACCACGAACACACCTGAGGTTCGCTGGGATTGGCAATCCCGTTCGATGCCAGCGCGCGACATCGATGCCACTCTGCGCGAGGCCTTCGACCAGTATGACGGTCTGCTTCGCAGACTATCGGACTAAGCGTGCCCGTTGACGCAATCTACCTTTCTCGGGAAGACTTGCTTTACCTTCATGAGGGCTTGATCCGGCGATACGGAGGGATGCGGGGCGTTCGTGATGAGGGCGTTCTGGATTCCTGTCTCGTCCAGCCGAAGACGTGCGTCTTTAACGTTGAGCGGTTTCCAACGCTCATCGAAAAAGCTGCCGCATACTGTTTCTTTATTGTTCGCAATCACCCGTTCTTCGATGGCAACAAGCGAACCGGCTTCGTCGCCGCCCTGCACTTTCTCCGAATCAACGATGTGAAAGTGTGCTTCGATGAGGATGAGATGTACGATGTCATCGTAGGTGTAGCGAAGGGTGAAGTCACTGTTGACGATCTCACGACGATGATCGCTCTGGCTGTTGCGCGCCCGGAATCCCCGTCGGAGAACGGAGCGCCGAATGGATAACTCTGGTCAGATCAGTTTAGTTGGTCGGGTTCCCCACCTCGTATCGAGGTGGGGAGGGATTCTTCCCCAAGCGACGTAGATCGTCTTCGCATCCTCGACAACCAACGGAATCGCGCAGTCCACGTCCGGAGAACACAGTCCACGCTCCGACAGGGAATGCACAGCCCCCTCTTCACGTTGCATGTACCGGCGACTACTTGAGAACCGCTGCTTGACGAATGCGTCAGTGCGGTAGGCGTACGAACGCGAGGGTTTGCCCTTCGACCCGCCAACCGGCATCGGCCGACGACGCCGGAACGATCGCCCCTGTTGGAATGAGGTAGATTTCGACGCGGCGGTTCTGGCTCTTGCTTGCTTGATTGGTGTTGTCCGCGATGGGGCGGTACTCGCCGTAACCCATCACGCCGATTCGCTCCGGCGTGTATCCGTACTTCTTGAGTACGAATGCCACGGATATGGCACGATGGCCGGAAAGATGCCAGTTGGTCGGATGCTTGGTTTTTGTGGCGGCCCGGACGATCGGCGTATTGTCCGTGTGGCCGACCACGATTACCTCGAAATCTGCGGCGGCGCGCGATTTAATAACGTCCGAAAAGCCCCTCAGCGCCTCCATCGACGATTCCTTCACCACATCACTGCCGAGAGCGAACAGAAGATCAGCCTTCCACTTTACCGTTCCCCTGGCTGAATCATACACGACCGCCGTTGGGTGCTCATCGGCGAAACGCTTCAGTGCATTGTCCAGCGGTCCGGGCAGCTTGGGGCCTGAAATGGCAATCTCGGGCAGCGCCTGCCTTCCGCCCATCTCCTCCAAAGCGGCCTGGGCCGTCCTGCGCATCTCGTCGAGGAGTTCGTTCTCCTGCCGGAGATTGGCAACCAGTTCGTCCTTGGTCTCCAGTTCATGCTCCAATGAGCTGACGCGCGTGCGCAGTGAATCGTTGACGTTGCGCGCGTCGAACAGTTCCTGGGCAAGCGATTCTTTTTCCGCCGTGAGGTTACGACGCGCCGCCTCCAACCGCCGGTGCTGCTCCACCGACACACATCCACTCAGCACAACCAGGCAACAACCACCCGCGATACAGCCAATCATCCATCCGCCACAGCGCATCACATGCCTCCTCTGCTCGCAAACCTTCCAGGCCGGTCGGCATCACCCGCACGTTCGTACAAACGAACATCCACAGGACCGTATCACGGCCTTGTCTATCTCCCAACCAGCTTCCGACGTCGATGTGTGACCCGAGTCACAACGTCCATAAGGGCCTATACACGCCCGGTCGTCGATCGCGCCGGAAAAACCCGCGCCCGATTTGACTGCGCTTACCCGCGCCCTCGACGGACCGCTTCCTAACCGGACCGCTTCTTTACCACGAAATATGTCACACCCGCGGCAATAGCGCCAACGCCCAACGCACCGACGGCATACATCCACAGGTTCGCATAGATCCCCTGAAGCAGCGCTGGCGTAATGCCGCGTACCAACGCCGCGGCCCCAAGAAACGCGAACCACATGACGGCGACAGCTACAATCAGCAAGGCCGTCAGACTGGTTGAAAGCGCGTTCGGACCATACTCGACAACCTCTCTAACTACGGTCTGTGTCTGCGGAGCCGTTGCCGACTCAGCCTCGGTCGCGGCCTCGACCTCGACGGGCTCTTCCTCCTCTATGGTGGCTGCTTCGGGAGCGACCTGTTCAAGACCGGCGCGAGTGTCGTCACCCATCTCGACCGTGGCTTCGCCTTCAGTAGCAATGGCCACTTCACCCGTTCCCGCCTTCTCGCCGTCCCCAGTATAGATTTCGTCGAGGAGTTCCCTGCCAAGCGAGGTGTCATCGCTCTCGCGGGTAAGATCCAAAATGCCCGATCCGCTTCCAGCGCCTTCCATGCCCAGGCCGGCCACATCGGTCACGGCGGTCTGGGCCAGCGGGTCGACCTGCTCGTCGAGTTCATCATCGTCGAAAACGTTGACCCCGACGGAAGGGACGACCGTACCTTCTTCTTTCTTCTCCTTCTTGGCAGCGGTCGTACCCGAGGCACTCGCTGACGCGTCGCTCTCGTCAAGGCTCACCACATCACTGCCGGAGGGAGCCAGCTCGATACCAGAATCTTCCACCGGTTCGAGTAGGATCTCACCGCTACCCGAGCCGCCGCCGGCGCTCGCCGCGTCTATGTCCGCAACGGCTGCCGTGACCGGGCCGGCGATCGCATCTATATCCTCTGCCTTGTAGCTGGCCATGCCCGCATCGCGGAATTCGCGAAGCTTCCCCGCGCGAACGAGGTCCTTGAGCTGATCCTCGGTTTTGCCGAGCCGTTCAGCCGCCTCACTCGCCGTGTAAAACATCTTAGCCATTATTCCGCACCCTGCTTCGTGCTGCTTGGTCAGCCGCCGCCGTTACGGCATCTGACTCTCGCTGGATTGAAGTCTGTACTGCCGCTGCTCCTCAACCATCTGCTCGACAATGTCCGGCGGCAGGTCACAGATGTTATGGTTCTCCAGGTAGCGATCATAACGCCATGTCCGGGCGGCCGCCAGTCGCAGACAGCCTTTCTGCGGCAGATATTCATACGCCCAGATCGTCATCGCATCGATGTCGACCATGTAGATGCCGTAGGCGCCCTTGGACATCTGACCCGAGAAGGCAAAGATCCCCCGCGCTCCACCGCTGGAAACCGGCTGCCCCAACGCGACTCCCCCGACCGGCACGCCATCGGGCCGAACCACCAGCGTCGTCGCAATCACGACCAGAGCAGCGGCAATCACCCAGAACACCGGGTGTGGCGTCCGTCGGCCGAGAGGCGTAGCCGCCGGTGACTGGAATGTACGCTCGTCGACCGTAATGGCCTGGAATCTCCCCTGGGGAGCGAGTGCGGGTTTGCCTTTAAGGGCTTGTTATGCGGATCCCGACACCGGACCCCCGCACCACGCCCTGTCATTCCATTATACCGGTCCTTTCACATCCCACAAGGACCCCGGGTTGCTGTGGTTGTGTGTCAAGTTAGTTGGTAGAATCTTGATCCGAGCACCGTTTACGCCGTGGAACCCTACCGATTCCGCGTTTACTCCTTAGAGTTAACTGACGCTCACACAGACACCGTGGCTGATCGCCCGACAGGCTTGCCGCAATCAGGCTCCCCATCTATAGTCCGCGACGCCGGTATCTACGTCCTTCGATTAGTTGAATTCGGAGGCGATCCAGGCGGTTTGGAGCGCACAGGATGATTGACCGAATGGCGATTCTCTTAACGATGACGCTGTGGGCCTTGGCGAATCCCGGACAGCCTGCTCAACGTTCCGATCCTGCGCGTCAGCAGGATGAATCCGTTCGCGGTGGCGCAACCATCCAGGAAACACCAGCCCGGCCCGCCGTCAACGTTGACGAAGCGATTCGTCTGGCGATTGACGCCTTGGACCGGCTCGGGGCGCGGAGCAAAACCGGCGAGATGCAGATACTCGTTGATCAGGCCAACGACTATATCGAAGCCATACAGGCTTCGGACCCAACCAACCCCCGGCTTCCCTATCTCCTGGGCCGAGCTTACGCTTTCATGGGGCGACGAGGTGACGCCGTCGATCAGCTTCTCAAGTTCGTAGACACGCGTCATGGCCGAAACGAATGGAAAGCGTATCGAATCCTGGGTGATCTATTCGTGGATGAGTTTCCGCGGCTTGCACAAGCGAACTACAAAAAGGCCGCGGCGCTGAACCCAACCGAGCCGAGCGTACTGTTCGGCCTGTCCATCTGCGCGTTCAAGCTTGGTGACACCGAGGAGGCGATTCGACTGGCGCGGGAGGTGCTGACTTCCGACGGAGGACGGACGGTTCGATATATCTCACATCTTGCGGCATTGCTCAACTCCGCCGGTCGCTCGAAAGAGGCTGTCCGTGAGGCAAAGGTCGCGCTGGATCTCGCCAATGCGTCGATGCGGGACTACCCCGGTTCCCACGAGCGGCTTTTGGCAGTCGATGCTCAATACCGCCAGATCATTGACATCTTGCAAGCCCGTTTGAGCGAACCGTCTCAAGGGGCCGTCGAAGATTATCTCAGTCTGGCGACGTACATTCGAGAGCGGGCCCGAATCACGCAGATGCTGTCGCTACATGATGTGCTGCGTGTGCTCATGGCCGGTGTAGACAAAACCTCCCCCGACACGCCGCCGGCACTACTTGAGCAGTATGGGATCGTCCTCGCCGAGGTCGGCCGCATCGATGACGCTGTTGAGGTCTTCGAGAGACTGCGCTCGATCGATCCTGACAACGCAGCCGCCACTAGGTGGCTGGACCTCCTCCGCCCATAGCCCGGTGTCAAACCAGTTATCGACGCGACATAGATGGGCCAACAAATGCAGGTCGGGCCTAGCCCCACAGCGGCGGAGTAAATGACGTTCTGTGATTCAAGGGTCTTCGATTCATCCTTCATCCTTGATCCTCGGTCCTTCATCCTCGACCTGAACAGCTCGGTGAGCGAGACCTACGGACGGCAGGAACGCCCAAGATCACTGGCAGGGCAATCGCATCTAAATTGCGAAACCCCGGCTGATGGATCGGAAACGCTGGTTCGCCCACTCGGGCGTTTTTCGTACGATCGCTCTGATCTGCGTTTTCAAGCTGGTAATCGCGGTCTGAATTAAGATGCGATTGCCCTGAGATCACTGGTGGCTATGCCTGTGTGGCATGGCCACGTTTTCGTAGCCATGATATGCTGCGGTGCGTGAAACATGCCCACGCAAGCGTGGAGCATGCCACCCGCCGGTGCGAGGAATTACTATCTGCTGAGTTTCATGGATGTGTATTCGCGGTACATCGTGCATCACGAACTACTGGCGTGGATGGATGGTCAAGGCGTTTCCGTCGAGGCGTCCGCGGCGATCGCCGCCGCGATACAGGCCTTTAATGTTCGCTTGTTTGGGGCCTAGCACGAAGCTGCACCAACTTACGATCCATCGGAGCGCTTTTATGTAAGTCTTTGATTTGCAAGGGATTACATTGGAGCCGACCGGACTCGAACCGGCGACCTTCTGGTTGCAAACCAGACGCTCTCCCGACTGAGCTACGGCCCCTGGAGTTGGGGGCAGCCTACCAGATTGGTGTCCATCGGCCAATCGCCCGGAAGACAAGAAAGAGGATAAGCCCAATAGTCTTCACATTCCCTTTCTCCTCACCGGCGGCGACAACAATTGGACCTATCGCAATTCTGTTCGGCACACTACTTGCGTAGCATCGGGCTTCGGCGACGCGGATTCGAATCAGCGCTGGGGTGGCGATGGACCGGGAACGATTCGGGTAATCACTCGTAGCTGGGGATCCGAATAGCGCGTAGCATCAACAGCCGACGCCGCACCGGCTGAACCGGCTGTCAACCTTAGGGGGCCAGTTATTCGATGTGGGCTAGCAACTCCTCTTCGTCGGCCAAGCCCATGAAGTAGAAGCAGATTATCTGTGCTTCAAATCGCCTCAAAAAACGCTCCCGGCGTTATCGGAAGAAAGGTGAATTCGCCCCAAACGGGGATTCGTACGAGAGAGTCAAGACCTGTCACCCGTCCTTGAACGTATCGAGCGCCTTGGGGGCCTTGCAGGTTGCGGGCGCAATCGTGTAGGATCATAGACAAAGGAGGAGGTGGCCATGCTGCGAGCACGTCACTCCACGTTCTTCGCTCTTCTGGCTCTTGCATGTTTCCCGACCGCGGGGCCCGCCAGGACGGTCACGGAGATCATCTTCGGCCCAAACACTCTTGACGGCCCAGCCAGCATCGCCGTAGACCACTCGGGCAACGCCTACGTCACTGGATGCCACACCGACAACGCCTTCAAGATCACGCCGGATGGCGTCATCACCGAGATCATCGACTCGACCGGCGACGGCGCGGGGGACACGCTCCGCTACCCAACCGGCATCGCCGTGGACGACTCGGGCAACGCCTACGTTACTGGAAACCGCAGCGACAACGCCTTCAAGATCACGCCGGATGGGATCATCACCAAGATCATCGACTCGACTGGTGACGGCATGGGGAACACGCTTGTCTATCCATCGGGCATCGCCGTGGACGACTCGGGCAACGTCTACGTCACCGGATTCTGGAGCAGCAACGCCTTCAAGATCACGCCGGACGGAATCGTCACCGAGATCATCAACTCAACTGGCAACGGCATGGGGAACACGCTTGACAATCCCCGCGGCATCGCGGTAGACGACTCGGGTAACGTCTACGTCACTGGATTCTACAGCCACAACGCCTTCAAGATCACGCCGGATGGCGTCATCACCGAGATCATCGACTCGACCGGCGACGGCGCGGGGGACACGCTCCGCTACCCAACCGGCATCGCCGTGGACGACTCGGGCAACGCCTACGT
>Ga0307432_1000675_pt1 | contig 24037 bp, 22 predicted proteins | sample SalMarWE160150MG_FD_202158 | JGI IMG/M metagenome (GOLD analysis project Ga0307432, IMG submission 202158) | Salt marsh sediment microbial communities from the Plum Island Ecosystem LTER, Massachusetts, United States - WE1603-150 | ecosystem: Environmental > Aquatic > Marine > Intertidal zone >...
TACCACAACCAGTGCCGCACCAATACCAATGACAGCGTATATCCAGTTAGGTGCTATCTGTTTTACTGGTACTTCTACCGTTATCTGTGGTGGTGGCACTTGCTCAACCGTTACCGGTGGCGGTGGTGCTTCCGGTCTGCCCATGGTGGTGAAGATGCATACCGTCCAGGCAGAGAGGACACCGTCCTTCTCAGCTCTTACCCTCCAGTAGTAGGTCTCGGCGTACTCCAGGTCTTCAGGAGCCACCCAGGCATTGACTGTTGATGAGCCTCTAATCACGCCAGCGGTGAAGGTCTCGGTGGTAGCTAGCTCAATGTCGTAGCCAGTAGCCCCGTCAACCTCATCCCAGGAGAAGTTGGGGGTAAGGATTATATCACTACCGCCGCAGACTGGTGAGCAGAGGTCAACTACACCAACCAGGGCAGTCTTGAATGTCCTTACCTCTGACCACTTGCTCAGGTATGGCTTACATTGGCATACCCTTACCTGCCAGTAGTATTCGGTGCCCGGTTCCAGGCCTCCAAAGGAGTAGTGGCCATCTAGGAGTGGGAATTCCGCGGGTCCGATGACGATGCATGTGTCCGTATGACACGTGCAGCAGCCAACTCCTTCCACACACAAGTCCTCAGCCCCCGCTGGTCCACATGTCACACAATCTGTTCCACATGCACAGTCACCGCAAACGGCTATCTCGAGCTTTTCGTCGGGGCACTCAGCGCAGTACTTCCAGAGGGCTACCTCGTAGCAGTCAGCGCCGCAGAGCTCGTTCCAGCTAAGGGTAGCACTGTCGGTGGTGGCCAGCTTTTGACCGTCAATCGGCATGTTAAGGACGATAGGTGCCGCCAGAGTATCCTCATAGACCCATATATTTTTACAGGCTGCGTCTGGAGTCTCAAGAGACCAGAGGACATTCTCAACGCAACCATCGTCACTGACATCGGTGGTCAGCAGCAGACCGCTTAGCCTTGTAGTGTCTTCGACCAGCCCGTTGGCTACTCGCTCAAAGATAACATCAGCCGCATCCTCGGCGTCGGGGTTGAGTGAACGCAGCATACCGCCATCGTCAATCACACCTCCGGTTGAATCTACTTTTGCCTTATCACCGACATAGAGGGCAGTATCGCCGGCAGCCACCATGCCCCAGTAAGTGTCACCGGTATCACCGCAAATCTGCTCCCACGTCTGGTCTGCCCAGGCGGCATCGGGGTCAATAACACAGCGGTGTATCTCTGGTCCGGCAGCAGCATAGATAATGTTGCTGGTGGCATAGGCCGGGTCAAAGGCAACCGAGGTGTCGTAAGTGCCAGAGGGTAACTTCGCACCACTTACCAGATCCCAGGTCTCGCCGCCGTCCTCGGAGATGAATACCTGAGACTTGTTATCACCAAGCAGGACGCTACCGGGGTCCTCGTAGCCTGGCTCCAGGTCAAAGGACATTATCCAGCCAGCGTCGGTTACCTCGTAGTCATCCCACGGTCGGGAGCCATGCCTTGTCGTCTTGTAGACCCATCCGGCATCAGCACCACCGCCGCCAGTGATGACGGTATCCTCGTCTATTACTATCCCCGCCGAAACTTGCGGCCTTGGGACGCAGGGGAAGGTCAGCTTGTCCCAGCTACAGCCGGCATCCAGTGACCTCCAGACTTGAAAGCCGTCATTAGCCAGATAGACACAACTGGTCTCGTTGAAGTCGGGAGACACCATCACCATACCAAAGTCTAGTGACGGTGTGTGGACCTCAGCATCAACACCAGACACGGTGCTGCAAAAGACCCTCTCCCATTCGTCGGCGGCGGCATCGTAGCGGAACAAGCTCTGGGTACCGCCACCCCGCCCACAGCAAGTAGCACAGTGGGTCAGCACGAACACGGTATAGGACTCATCCGACAAGTATCCCGGCGAGTGGTCACCGTAAATCACACAGTCTATACTAGTGCCCATCAGTGAAAGCTGGTTCCAGAATTCGCAGGGGTAGTCCTCACCGCAGCACATAGATACGGCGCACTCACAGCCGCTGGTTGTCGCCAGAGCGGTATCCCCATACCAGATGACATAGGTCAGCCTTTCGCCGGTCGGGTCCTTGGTGCTGGCATCCCAGCTCCAGCCGCCGTCGGTGCTGCAGAAGACTTTGTTTTTGCAGAAATCACCGGCAATCAGTCTTGCCTCGTCGGTGTCGCCCTCAATATCCAGGCTGATGATATCCACTGCCTCCTTGCCGACACAGCCGGTAGAAATGCCCAAAACATTCATGTCCAGGCAACTGCCGTCCATTACCATGTAGACATCGCCGCCTCTACTGGTGACAGTGGTACACGTATCAACGTAATCAACGACGCCGACAAACAGGGTCTCGGTGTCCGCCCAGTCATCGGGGAAGGCAATCCTGGAGGCAAAGATGCTGGGGAAAGAGTTGACACAGTCCCACTCTAGCTCGGCAAACTCGTACCAGCCACAGATGGTACCTGTGGTGTAGACCACCCAGGTGTCCGTATAATTGGTAGCGACGACATAGGTCTGGTGGGTGTCAGCCCAGTCGGGGGCGCAGCCTACGGCTAAAGCATCGTACCCGCCGCCATGGAAGCAAGTCAGGTTCAGGCTTGTCCAGTTAGCCGGATATCCCGCCTCACCGATGTAGTAGACATCGCCCGGCGCACCGGTGGCGGCCACGCACTCAGTACAGCCAGCTCCGTTATCAACGTCGTGTGCCCTGGTGCCGATGTAGACGAACGGGTTGTCATCACCATCATAGACAACGTCAAGACTGGTGATGACCTCGTTGTCTTCATTGGGGGTAATACAACTGGGGAGACAACAGCCGCAGTCTCCGCCTAACTGTTCCTCAAGGGAGTCCCTGGCGATAAAGCCCCACTCATCACCGCCGTCGGTGGTCTTGTAGACATAGTAGCCGTCGGTGGCGTAGACAACGTCCTCATCAATGCTGGAGCAGACCATGTCAACGACTTTTCCGGGATGGTCGGTCGTACCACAGCGTTCAACATCGTCATAGCCGGTATCGGCCCAACTGCGAGCGCCGTCGGTTGACTTGAAGATGTGGTAACTCAGATCTGTAATGCCTACACAGACATAGAGGTCGCCATTGATGGCTTCGGTTATCTCCCTGACTTCGTATATGTTGCGGTCAAAGAACCAGCCGCCGTCCTCGCCCTCTACGAATTGGAATGGGACCCACTCGTTAATTTTCCCATCAAAATCGTAGTCTCCCGGGTTGGCGGCAACGGGGGCGGCAAAGCCCATAACCAGAGCCATAGCTATGACCAAAGTCAGGCCTACGCCCAATATTTTATGTATTTTATTTCTCATCGACCTTTAATCTCCTTTTTTTAAGATATACTCTTATCCTCCACAAATAAAGACACAAACTAACATCCCTTCTCTGTGAAGAATAAGGTTAGTTTTTGCTTTTCCGTAAGTGCCTGTTAACCTCCCCTTCGGGCGAGTGCCCCTCCGGGATTTGACCATAGCATCACCTCCTTGCCTATACTATACACACTATACCCTACCTGTCAATAGACAGATACTATACGCCACTACTATAACACAAAATATTCATTTGTCAACTGGCGAAAATTATCCTTTATAGTGCTTATCGCTGTGAGGTGGAAATGAATTTGAGATGGGCGTTGCATAATGCGACAAACAGCTTCCACTTTAGCCTCGCGGTTACCGGCTAATTGTAATCCGAACAGGGTTGAGACGCCGAGGCCGGTAGGGATATACCATTCGTGTTACAGCTCCAGGATTATAAGTGATGATAATCTTGATGGACGTATGCGCGATATGCGGTTACAGTTGAGAGAAGTGGAACTATCTGGGCTTAAGGTAGGTATCACCTTCCTTGGAGGCTTGGGGATTCTCACTTTGGTAAAGGGATTTGAAGTAATAATCTCATCGCGTACCAGCCAAGACCAGAAGGCTCTCAGTGCCCTCAGGTAGCAGTTGATGGCATGTCCTCTCTCTGTCCTGATAGTCCCTTATCCTGGCGTCGCGTAAATGGGTGGTGCTCAAAGGCTTTCACCAGCTGGAGGTGGATGATGAAGTCTCTTATTTGTGAGACTCCTATCTCAGTAACAGCCGTGGATAACCCCTTAGCCTTAAGGAAGTCCGAGAGCCTATTGACGGCTGTGGTGGTAATCCTTATCGTTTTCTCACTCTTGCCCTCGCTTTGCGCACAGAGCCTGTATCCCCGAGTCAGACTGTCAAGCTCAATTGACCAGTTTTCGGCTTCAACGATCTGGCTGAGTTGCTGTTCGAAGTTGGTTGTCATCTTATCCTCCTTTTTGCCGAAGCAGTTGGTCTTTTAGCAAAAATCCCTGGTGTTTTGCCCAGGGATTGGAGGATAAGACAGCTTTGAGTTATATCTGGTGTGGCGTCCCTGGCGGGATTCGAACCCACGACCCGCTGCTTAGAAGGCAGCCGCTCTGTCCAGCTGAGCTACAGGGACAAATTATTTGTTATTCAAATTTAGCACGGACTGAGACAGAGGTCAAGATAAGCAATTCTGCTTTGGACTCAATTTGCTACCTAAAGCCCGGTATACTTCTGTTACTAGCCACAGCGGTGCTAGCTTGACAATTATTTACCCACACTGTTAGGATGGGGCAGCCATTAGATTCAACCCCGAGCCAACAAATGAATAAAATGACGGTCAGGGATATAGAAGTCAGTCATAAAAGGGCTTTAGTCAGGGTTGACTTCAATGTCCCTCTGGATAAGGCAACAGGGGTTATTGCTGATGATAGCCGTATCCGAGCCGTACTGCCTACTATTAAATATCTTATTGACCGGGGAGCTAAGGTTATTCTATGCTCTCACCTGGGTCGACCCGGGGGAAGGGTGGTTGACAAACTGCGATTAGCCGTTGCGGCTCGGCGTCTGTCGCAGATTTTAGGGCGGCAAGTGGGGTTTATTAAAGACTGTATCGGCCCCGATGTGGAGAAGGCAGTGGAAAAATCAAAGAATGGTGATGTTTTGCTTCTGGAGAATGTTCGTTTCCATCCTGAGGAGGAAAGCAATGACGCCTCTTTGGCTCGAGCCCTAGCCCGGTTAGCTGACATATATATTAATGATGCTTTTGGTGCTGCCCACCGAAGTCATGCCTCAGTAGTCGGCGTTACTCAGTATCTGCCGGCAGTAGCTGGACTGCTGCTTGAGAAAGAGACTGAAGCCCTGGGTAGTATTTTAGACCACCCGGCTCACCCCTTCGCCGCCCTTCTCGGTGGAGCCAAGATAAGTGACAAGGTTGACATGATAGAAAATATTATCGGTAAGGTAGACTATATTCTAATCGGTGGCGGTATGGCAGCCACTTTTCTAAAGGCTAAATCCTATGAAGTAGGTCTGTCCCTGATTGAGCAAGATAGGCTGGATTTGGCAGCTAAGTTAATGGAAGACACCGCCAAAAGAGGGGTGCGCTTGCTATTACCGGTTGATGTGGTCGTGGCTGATGAAGTTAGTACTCAAGCTAAAACCAGCACTGTATCTATAGACAACATATCGCCCCGTTTGAGGATTGTAGATATAGGTCCCCGAACTATAAAAAAATTCGGTGAAGAATTACAACGATGCCAAACAGTTTTCTGGAATGGGCCTATGGGCATATATGAGATACCCCGGTTTGCCCGGGGAACGCAAGCTATGGCTGAACTCTTAGCTAATCTTGATGCCACTACTGTTATTGGCGGAGGTTCTACGGCTGAAATAGTAACCAGGTTGGGGTTAGCCAGTAAGATGACCTTTGTCTCTACCGGTGGTGGTGCCTCGCTTAGATTTCTAGCCGGTAAAGCATTACCAGGAGTGGAAGCCCTGTTGAATAAAAGCTCATAATCAAGAAGGGCTTCATCTATGAGATTGTTACCTAATTTAGAGTTAATAAAGACAATTACCAGACCTTCACCAGCCAAGATTGTATTATTGGTTATTGACGGGTTAGGCGGATTACCCGCCCCCAAAACGGGTAAGACCGAGCTAGAGACAGCTAATACGCCAAATCTTGACCAATTAGCCACCAAAGCTATATGTGGTCTTATCGACCCGGTGAGCCCGGGGATAACTCCGGGTAGTGCCCCGGGTCACCTGGCTCTGTTTGGCTATGACCCTCTGACCTTTACCATTGGTCGGGGTGTGCTGGAGGCAATCGGGATAGATTTCAACCTTGAGTCAGGAGATGTAGCCGCTCGGGGCAACCTTTGTACTGTAGACGAAGCCGGCTTAGTTACCGACCGCAGGGCAGGTCGTATCTCCACCGATAAATGTACTGAGCTGTGTCAGTTGCTGGATGGACTGGTAATAGACAATGCTAAAATTCTGGTTCGTCCGGTAAAGGAGCACCGTTTTATAGTAGTATTTCAGGGAGAGGGACTTGCCCCCGATGTTAGCGACTCTGACCCCCAGCAGACAGGGGTAGCGCCAAGAACCATCACCACCCTCAACCCACAAGCTAGCAGGACAGCCAACATTGCCAGTCAGTTTATAGCTCGGGCGAAGGCAATTTTAAGTAAGCACCATCCCGCCAATATGGTTCTCCTCCGTGGCTTCTCCCAGCGACCTCAGTTTCCGACAATGGGCGAGATTTACAAACTGAAGCCAGCCGCTATTGCCAGTTATCCGATGTACCGGGGGCTAGCTAAGCTAGTTGGCATGGAGGTCCTAGAGACGGGGACCAGCATTGAAGATGAATTTGCCACCCTGAAACGGAACTATGCTAATTATGATTTCTTCTTCCTGCATATAAAAGGGACTGACTCGGCTGGTGAAGACGGCGACTTTGATAGGAAGGTCAGGATTATAGAGCAGGTTGATAGAGCTCTATCCACACTAATGAGCCTGAAGCCTGATGTTCTGGTGGTCACCGGTGACCACTCAACACCAGCCCTGCTTAAAGGGCACAGCTGGCACCCGGTGCCCATTCTTTTATATTCTAAATGGTGCCGCCCTGATAGGGTAGGGGAGTTTTCTGAGTCAGCTTGTGCTGCTGGTGGGCTGGGGCGATTCCCAGCCACACAGGTAATGCTTCTGGCAATGGCCAATGCCCTCAAGCTAACCAAATTCAGTGCCTGAAAGGGCTAGAATAGATGGAGGCAATACAAACCTTTAAGCTCACCAAGCACTTCAACAACCTGGTAGCCGTAAATAGCATTGACCTTAAGATTGGACAGGGGGAATTATTTTCCCTCCTGGGACCCAATGGCGCCGGGAAAACGACCACCATCAATATGCTGTGCTGCCTGCTGAAGCCTACAGATGGCACAGCCCAAATAATGGGGCACGATATCATCAAGGAACCATTCAAGGTTAAGGAGGCCATCGGGGTCTCACCGCAGGAGACTGCTATTTCCGAACGCCTTAACTCGTGGGAGAATCTGGCTCTGATAGGCAAAATTCATGGCATGAGCTCTAATGAGGTAAAAAGGCGTTCCGGGGAACTGCTGAAGCTCATGGGTTTGACGGAGAGGGGGAAAGATAGGGTGGGTAAATTCTCGGGAGGAATGAAGCGGAGGCTGAGCATAGCCATGGCGATGGTGCACGACCCCTCAATTTTATTCCTGGACGAGCCTACCTTGGGGCTTGACCCCCAAGCGAGAAGGGCAACGTGGGAGTACATTGCCCAGCTAAAGGGAAGGAAGACCATTCTGCTCACTACCCACTATATGGAGGAGGCTGATTTCCTGTCCGATAGGGTAGCCATTATCGATGAAGGTAGAATCGTGACTGTGGGCACCCCGAGTCAACTTAAAGCTAACCTTATTACGACCCCCACTATCATCGTCTCGGCAGACAACATCACGCCAGAGATTATGCAGGGGCTGAAAGCCAGATACTCAAAAGTAGAAGAGGCTGATGGAAAACTGAGAATATCCGACGAGAACCTGGATTTCAGAGAGCTTACCGACTATCTCCACTCAAACGGTGCTACCATTCGCTCCGCAGCGCTGGAGGAGCCAAGCTTAGAGGATGTCTTTATCCAGCTTACCGGAAAGGAGCTCAGAGAATGAGATTCTGGGAAATAGGTAAAAGGAATCTAAAAGAGCTCTATCGCGACCCAGTAGCCTTGGGATTTCTCCTCGGGATGCCCGTCGCTTTTATTTTAATTTTTTCTTTTGCTTTTGGAGGGCAAGCTACTAGCCCCGTCTCCATAGGGGTAGTAGACGAAGACCAAAGCCAAATCTCGGCTGCCTTTGTCGGTTGCCTTGAGAGCATTCCTGCCCTTGAGGTAGCTTCTCCGGTATACAACAGTCAGTCTGAAGCTGAAGAGGAATTGAACACCGGTGGGTTATCAATCTATTTACTTATTCCCCACGGATTTGGCGAAGCAGTAGAGCGCCATCAAACTATTGACCTGGTATTAGCCTATAACCAAGCCGACCCCATGCTGCCCCAGCGTGTCATGCCTATAGTCAGGGAGGCTTCTCTTGGGTTTCTAGACATTCCCCTTCCATTGAGTATTGAATTGGCCCAGAAGGAGACGGAGATAAAGGATGAATATATTAATTGGTTGGTTCCCGGGATGGCTGTCTACGGGCTAATGATTTTAATGCCGTCAGTGGGTGGTATTATGGTAAGAGATAGAACCAGGGGGTTCCTATCTCGATTAATGACCACCCCAGCCAGACCCTCGGACTTTATCTTTGGTTATACCCTGCCCTTTATCCCAGTGATTATCATTTCCATAGCGATTTACCTCGGAGTAGGCATTTTGATGGGTCTGAGCATAATTGGCAACTTTGGATTAGCCTTCCTCATTTTACTCATCATAGGAATTTGCTGTATGGGGATAGGTATGATACTAGGTACTTTGGCAAAAACTGAAGACCAGGCAACGGGGATTCCTTGGATATTTATAGTCCCCGGAGCTATGGTCTCTGGAGCTTGGTTTCCAGCAGAGCAGATGCCTTCAGTAATTAAAGGAATTGCTGGAGCCCTTCCTTTCTTGCACGCAATAGACGCCAGTCGAGATGTCATCACTAAAGGGGCTAGTCTTACCGGTATTCTCCCTGATCTTTATTGGCTTGTCGGCTGGACAGTAGCCCTCTTTGCCATTGGCATCGTAGTGTTCCGCAGGAGCATGGCAAGATGAGGTGATTAAGGAGGCAAAAATGCGTATCCCGATGATTGCCGGTAACTGGAAGATGAATACCACGGTAAGTGAAGCCGCAGAGCTGGTTAATGAAATGCGCCCGGGGCTTGATGAGATAGCCAATGTTGACAAGGTAATCTGTCCCCCCTTTATTTCCCTGGTTACGGTAAGGGAGCTAATCAAAGGCAGCTCAATAAAACTGGGGGCACAGAACCTATATTTTGAGGAAAAGGGAGCCTATACCGGGGAGATTTCACCGCTAATGCTCGCCGACCTGTGTGAATTTGTTATTATCGGACACTCTGAGCGCAGGCAGTATTTTAATGAGACGGGAGAGATTGTCAATAAAAAGGTCAGGGCAGCGCTAAGAGCTAAACTGAAGCCCATTCTATGTATCGGGGAATCACCTGAGGAAAATGAGGCGGGCAGGACCGAGGCGGTAATAGCCGGGCAGTTAAGGTCATCTTTAGCCGGGATAGATTTTGCTGATGGCTTGATTATAGCCTATGAGCCAATCTGGGCTATTGGTACCAGCAAGGCAGCTACCGGCAAGCAGGCAAATAAGACCATCGGTTTTATCCGCCAGAATATCGCCCAATTATACAATGAAGACCTTGCCCAGGAGATGCGTATTCTCTATGGTGGCAGCGTTACCGCTGATAATGCTGCCGAGTTTATAAACCAACCTGAGATAGACGGTGCCCTGGTCGGTGGTGCCAGCCTGAAAGCACCCCAATTCTTGAGCATTGTCAAGCAGACCTCAAAAATTAAAGGCCATTTATAAAGGGAAGTTTGAATGAGCTTTGCCTTTTCGGAAATTACCGTTTACTTTATAAGGATTAAATACTGAGGAGAGTCAAAGAGAGGCGAATACGGATAAAAACCCTCTCTTAGATGACTAACTTCCCCCTCCCTTACTAGGGAGGGGGATAAAGGGGGTAGGTTGCCAAGGGAATATAAAGGGGATGGGGTTATTAAATAGAAACCTGAAATGAATCATCTAGTGGTAGTGGCTGTTGTTGGTCCCACTGGAATAGGTAAGAGCCGGCTGGCTATTCGGCTGGCTCAGACTCTTAATGGCGAGATAGTAAGCGCTGATAGCCGACAGGTATACCGTTATATGGATATTGGCACGGCTAAACCTAGCCCAGAGGAGCTATCTCTTATTCCCCACCACCTGATAAATATAGTTAATCCTGACGAGGACTTTAGCCTGGCTCAATACCAACAGCTAGCCTACAGAGCTATCCAGGACATTCAACAGCGCAATAAATTAGCCCTATTAGTAGGTGGTAGTGGGCAGTATGTATGGTCAGTATTGGAAGGCTGGGGAATACCACATGTCCCGCCTGACCTGGAATTTAGACATAGCCTGGAGGAGAAGGCAGCCAGGTTCGGCAAGGACAAGCTTTATCACGAGCTGATGAAGGTTGACCCAATTGCCGCCCAGAGGATTGACCGGCAAAATGTGCGCCGTGTTATACGAGCCCTTGAGGTGCATAGAGGCACCAAGACTCCTCCTTCCCAGCTTCAGTATAAGAAGGCACCATCTTTTAATGCCCTGATAGTTGGTTTAACCGCAGGCAGGGGAGAGCTATATCGTAGAATTGACCTAAGGGTTGCCCAGATGATAAAGCAGGGCCTGGTCGCCGAAGTAGAAAAGCTGGTAAATATGGGCTACGACCTTAATCTACCAGCTATGTCGGGCATAGGCTACAAGCAAATTGGTATGTTTCTTAAAGGTGAGCTAACCTTAGCTACTGCCATAGCGCAAATCAAATTTGAAACCCACCGGGTTGCCAGGCATCAATATAACTGGTTCCGGTTGAAAGACGATAGGATTAAGTGGTTTGATATAAAGGATAGCATGGGTTCAGAAGTGGTAAGGCTAGTGGCTAACTTTAGAGAGGCACATAAGAAGCAATGATGAATTTTACCAAGCTACAGGCGGCGGGGAATGATTTTATACTGGTGGAGACCAGCGATACCAACCGTAATTGGTCACCGGTAGCCATGGCATTATGTGACCGTCACTTCGGCGTCGGTGCTGACGGCCTGCTGTTGTTATTGCCGTCGGCTATGGCTGATTTTAGAATGCGCATCTTTAACCCCGATGGCTCTGAGGCTGAAGCCTGCGGCAATGGATTAAGGTGCCTGGCTAAATATGTGGTAAATAGGGGGTTGGCTGATATTGGAGCTCAGGAGATATTAATAGAAACGATAGCTGGTATCAGGAAAGCCAAGATTTATAGGGTAAAGGGTGAGCTATCCAAAATCCAGGTCAGTATGGGGACACCAAAACTTGAAGCCAAAGACATCCCGGTAGCAATAGCAGAGGGTGATAGGGGGTTAGTTGACATAAAACCAATACTGAGCTATACTGTTACTGTAGAGGACAGAAAGCTGCTACTGAACTTCGTCTCTATAGGGAATCCACATGCCGTTTATTTTTGTCAAGAATCGGTATCCGATTTTCCATTGTCCCGGATAGGGTCAAAAGTGGAGCGGCTGTCAATATTTCCTAACCGGATAAACTTTGAGGTAGCTAAGGTAGTCAACCGACAGCGGATAGAAGCTCGGGTCTGGGAAAGGGGGGTAGGGGAGACCCTGGCTTGTGGCAGTGGCGCCTGTGCTATAGCTGTTGCCGCCCAACTAAATGGTTATATTGATAATAAAGTGGATATAAAACTCCCCGGCGGTATATTGACGGTGGAGTGGGATAGAGTATGGGAAATATTCCTTGGTGGTCCCGCCGAAATTGTATTCACCGGAGAATGGCCAGATTAAAGTCTTTATCGGAGGAAGTTTGAAGGGGCTTCGCCCCTTCAAAACCAATCCTTCCCCTCCCCAAGAAGTAGATGCTAAAGGAGAGTCAAAGAGAGGCGAAGCCTCTCTTATATAACCATTTCCCCTTCTCCTTGATAAGGGGAAGGGGATAAAGGGGATAGGGTTTATAAATAAAAACCTAAAGGGGATGAGGTTAATAAACAATCGCTCAGAAGAGGTATAGATGAAATGAGATTGGCAAAACGAACCGAAAACTTACCACCTTATCTTTTCGTCGAAATTAGTCAGAAGATTGCCGAGAAAAAAGCTAAGGGTGAGGACATAGTTAGCTTTGCTATCGGTGACCCTGACATTCCGACACCATCCAATGTAATTGACAGGCTGTGTCAGGCAGCCCAAGACCCGGCTAATCACCGCTATCCGGAGACTGAGGGTTTACCTGAACTGCGCCAGGCTATAGCCGGCTGGTATAAACAGCGCTTTGATGTTTCGCTTGATGCCGATAAAGAGGTGCTACCCCTTATTGGTGCCAAAGAGGGCATTGTCCACACTGCCTTATGCTTTATTGACCATAATGATATTGCCCTGGTACCTGACCCAGCCTATCCCCCATATTCAATGGGCACCATCCTGGCCGGCGGCAGACCGTATTATATGCCGCTTACCGAGAAGAATAATTTTCTCCCCGATTTGGAGGCTATTCCGGCTGATGTCCTGAACCAGGCTAAACTTTTATGGCTCAACTACCCTAATAACCCTACCGGGGCTGTGGCTGAGCTTGATTTTTTTAACAAGGTGGTTAAATTTGCTCAGCAGCACAATTTGGCTGTTGCCCATGATGCTCCATATTCTGAGGTTGCCTTTGATGATTATCAGCCGGTTAGCTTCATCCAGGCCGATGGAGCTAAAGAAATAGGCGCGGAGTTTCATTCCCTGTCTAAGAGCTACAATATGACCGGGTGGCGGATAGGAATGGTGGTCGGTAATGCCACCATGGTAGATACCCTGAAGAAAGTCAAGTCTAATTTAGATTCGGGGATTCCCCAGGCAATTCAATACGCCGCTATTGAGGCTTTAACCGGACCCCAAGATTGCATTCAAGAGCACAATGCTATTTACCAGAGACGCCGTGACCTAGTTATTGATATGTTAAATAGTATCGGGCTTCAGGCTCAAGTGCCCAAGGCAGGGCTATATATCTGGGCTAAAATCCCTGAAGGCTATACCTCTATAGAGTTTGCTAATGACCTCCTGGACCAGGTGGGGGTAGTAGTTACTCCCGGGGTAGGTTACGGACAGAATGGCGAAGGTTATGTACGGATATCGCTAACTGTCCCTAATGCGGCATTAGTCAAGGGCTTGTCGCGGCTAGCCGGGTGGCGCGACCATAAAAACAGGTTTAAGGCAAAGGGGTAATTTGACATAAAGTATGGAGGGCTATCATTACTAGAAGAACAACTCTTACTCAAACACCCCCGGAACAGGCATTCCTGGTCGCCGTAGTCGCCAAAGGAAATACTGATAGATGGTTAGTGGAGGACTCAATAAACGAGCTGGCCCAACTGGCTGGCACGGCTGGGGTTAAGGTAGTGGGGAAACTCACTCAGCGGTTACCGGTACCGTCAAAAACACATTATCTGGGCAAAGGCAAGCTAGACGAATTATCATCGCTAAGGAGTAGCACTAACTATAATGTAGCAATTTTTGATGATGAGCTTTCGCCACTACAGCAACAAAACCTTGAGGAGGCTCTGCAGGTGAAGGTAATTGACCGTTCTGCCTTGATTTTAGATATTTTTGCCAAGCGAGCCCGAACCCGCGAAGGTCAATTACAGGTAGAACTGGCTCAACATCAATACCTTTTGCCTCGCCTTGCCGGGCAGTGGAGTCACCTGGAGAGGCTTGGCGGCGGCATTGGTACCAGGGGCCCCGGGGAGTCACAACTTGAGACTGATAAGCGCCTTATTCGCCAGAAAATACATCACTTGAAAGGGCGGCTTGAGGAAATAAGGAAACACCGTGCACTATATCGCCAGCAGCGCAGGAAGAGTGGTATCCCCGTAGTAGCCTTAATAGGCTATACCAATGGTGGTAAAAGTACCTTACTCAATGCTCTCAGTCAGGCTGATGTATTTGTCGAAGACAAGCTCTTTGCTACCTTAGACCCAACTACCAGGCGCCTGACCCTGCCGGATAAGAGTATAGTCTTAATGACCGACACCGTTGGCTTTATCAGGAAGTTACCGCCGGCTATCATAACTGCGTTCAGGGCAACCCTTGAGGAGTTAGCCGAAGCCAGTATGCTCCTTCATGTAGTTGATTTAACCAGTCATAATGCTGCCGAGCAATGTCAAACAGTAGAGGATATTCTTACCGACCTCAACCTGGCGGATAAGCCCCGAATTACGGCGCTAAATAAAATTGATTTGTTATTTGACCACGACCAGACCTGGGATGAGCAAGCCGCCCTAAATTACCTTTCCGACCGGTCTCACCCCGACAGTAAAAACACAGTGCTAATCTCAGCGGCTAAAAAGTGGGGATTAACTAAACTTTTGGAGCTAATCAGCCGCACCCTGACCAAAATAGCTCAACCCGTTTAGACCTCCCAAAAATGACGCTCTGTAATCAAAATCTAGGCGCCTAAAAATTCTTTTGAATGGTTTAATACCTTTTGAAGTAGTAAGAGAAAAGCTACCCCTTATTTTTGCCTTTCCTTTCCCCCCTTTTTGCCCGGGACAAAGAATATTCGTCAGTCCGGTTTTACTGAGGGATATCCCGATAAAGGGACAGGTTATAACTTAACATAACACTATTTTTTCTTGAAATCCGGGGCAAAGGTATTAATGGCATCAAGAAACAGCGTGGCCGTGTAGGTCACAACCGGACCGCCACCCATAAGATTAGTGACGCATCCCATCTCTATAAGCTCCTGACGAGTAGCCCCAGCTTTAAGCGCCTCGTAAACATGGTGCACAATGCAGTACTCACAGCGAGCAGCTAGACCAACCGCAGCCGCAATTAGCTCCTTGGTTTTAAAGTCCAGCGCCCCCGGCTTCATCGCCGCTTTACTTAATTCATTAAATGCCGGCATGCAACCGGGATGTGCCTCACCCCACGCCTTAGCCCCACTACGAAATTCGTTCAATATTTCCCTTGGATTCTTCTTAGCCACTTTCTCTACCTCCTTATAATACAAGCAATGGTTAGATTTTAAAGACGAGGCGAAGCATTGTCAATGAGAGGGAATTCGCAGTCGAACATTGAAAAATTATGCAAATTAGTTATATTGTAATGTAATTTGGGTCGCACTATATATGTTATGTCGGGTGAATAGGCAAAATGAGCTCAAAGCCTGGTTTTTCAAGCCACTCCCCTACCATATAGCAAAAATTTTAAAAACCAAAACCAATTCGGCATAAATTAAAGTGGGCTCGGCAGGATTCGAACCTACGACCAGACGGTTATGAGCCGCCCGCTCTGCCACTGAGCTACGAGCCCACAGCGGGAATTATAATGCAACAAAATTATTTGTAGATAAATTATATTGCCTTCAGTTTTTGGAGTCAAGCTGTCGCTTTTAGTTCCCATAGCTCCTCAGCGCCACAATGCTGGCATATAGTAACCACTCTGGTACCTGATTGTCGATGAACCATCCCCATAAGGCAATGCCTTACATTGTGGTCAGCCCTGGATTATACAGGGTTTGGAGTTTATGTCAACTAGAATTCGGCTAGCGGCGTTTTACCTCGTATGCGCCAAAAATAAAGTTTAGGTCATCTTGCAAAGCATCAATCTTTTCCCGGGAGAAAAGCTCTTCATCTACATCAAGCATTACTTTTGTCTCACCTTTGGCTGAGCCCACGATATGTGCCCTGAGACATTCTTTTTCCCCCTTGCCTGACCTACTCTGAACCTTGAATGTTAGTGTGCCACGAGAAATAAACGTTGATGTGTTACCTGGCAAAGGGTAAGTTTCCAGTTTTGCCTTATCTATCACCGTTCCTTGCTTTATAGTAAAGTCTCTTATCTCATCATAAAGTAGCTCAGGGTTTACCCCTTGGTATGTTTTCCTAATTTGCATCTTTTAACTCCTACGCTTTCTTGAATCGTTGCCTGTCTTTATAATAAACCTAATGATATATTTTGTCACCTTCGCCAGTCCTTGACCAATGACCCTTGTAAACGAGCCAGCGCTGGGCTGAGTTCATATGTTACTCTGTTGCTGAACACCAAAGGGTATGCTATACTATTTGATAATTGGAAGGAGTTTGAGATTGCCCAATACAGTTACTATTAAGCAGCTTCTAGAGGCTGGGGCTCACTTCGGGCACCAGACAAGCTACTGGCATCCTCGTATGAAGAGCTACATCTTTACCAGACGCAATGGCATCCATATCATTGACCTCGAGCAGACGAGCAGCATGTTAGACCAGGCATGTGAGTTTATCCGGCAGTTGGTGGCTGAGGGTGGCAGTATCCTTTTTGTCGGCACCAAAAAGCAGGCTCAAGAGACTATTGAGACGGAGGCTAAACGCTGTAATATGTATTATGTCAGCCAGCGCTGGCTGGGAGGGGTGCTGACTAACTTTACTACTATCCAAACCCGCATAGACTATCTAGTCCGTTTGGAGGACCAGCAAGCTAGGGGTGAGCTTAACCGCCTACCCAAAAAGGAAGCCCTGAAGCTGGAGAAGGAAATTCTACGCCTCAACCGACAGATAGGTGGTCTCAAAGAGATGACCAGCCTACCGTCGGCGGTGTTCATTGTTGACGTCATAAAGGAAAGGATTGCTCTAGCTGAAGCCAAGCGTGTAGGAATACCAGTGGTAGCTATTGTCGACACCAATTGTAACCCTACTGATATTGACTACCTTATTCCAGCCAATGATGATGCGATTAAAGCCGTCAAACTGATAAGTAGCTGTATTGCTGATGCCGTGATAGAGGGTAAAACTGGCGAGGCATTGGCTCCAACCGAGGAAGCAGAGGAAGAGGGCTTAAAGGAGCTTGAGGTTGCCGAAACTACCGAACCGGTTATTTTTACTCCTGACGAGTAAAACGGGGGAGAGATTGAAAATTCCAGCAGTCAAAGTAAAGGAGCTAAGGAACCAGTCTGGAGCCGGGGTTATGGATTGTAGAAATGCCCTCCTTGAGGCAGAAGGAGATATGGAAAAGGCGCTCCAGATTCTGAAACAGAAAGGCTTCCTTGAGGCACAAGAGAAAGCAAAACGTGCGACCACCGAGGGGGTGATTGAAGCCTATATCCACACCGGTGGGCGCATTGGAGCCATGGTTGAAGTCAATTGCGAAACTGATTTTGTGGCTCGTACTGACGAGTTCAAGGAACTGGCTCACAATTTGGCGATGCAAGTAGCCGCCGTATCTCCCCGATTTATCTCAGTTGATGATGCCTCCGCCCCTGATATTGAACCGACTGAGGCATCCTGCCTGCTCCTCCAGCCTTACATTAAGGACCCTACCAAGACGGTTCAAGATATTATTACGGAAACTATTGCCAGGGTAGGCGAGAATATCAAAGTAAATAGATTTGCCAGATTTGAATTGGGTAAATCTGGGTAAATGGGTAGTAACAGGATGACCACTACCAGGTATAAGCGGGTTCTGCTCAAACTTAGTGGTGAGGCTTTCAGTGGTAAGGCTGATTATGGTATTGATTCCCCTACCCTCATCATGATAGCCCAACAGGTTGGGCAGGTGATAGAGATGGGGGTGGGTGTAGGTATTGTTGTCGGTGGTGGTAACATCTGGCGTGGGGCTAAGGCTGAGGAGGAAGGAATGGATAGGGTCGCTGCTGACTATGCTGGGATGCTAGCCACAGTGATAAATGCCCTAGCTCTCCAGGATGCGCTGGAGAGGGAAGGAATAGCTACCAGAGTCCAGTCAGCTATAGGTATTCAACAGGTAGCCGAGCCTTACATTAGACGCCGCGCTATTCGCCACCTGGAGAAAGGTAGAGCGGTTATTTTCGCCGGAGGCACTGGCAACCCATATATGACCACTGACACTGCAGCTGCTCTACGAGCCATAGAGATTGAAGCCGAAGTCCTACTTATGACCAAGAATAATGTTGATGGCATCTATAATGCTGACCCAAGCAAGAACCACACCGCCAAGAAGTTTGACAAGCTGACCCACCTTGAAGCATTAAATATGCGCTTGCAGGTAATGGATGCTACCGCTCTTTCCCTCTGTCTAGAAAACAAGCTGCCTATAATCGTTTTTGACCTACTAGCTCCACACAGTATTGAGCGTGCTATAATCGGTGAACCTATTGGTACCCTGGTATTCAGCGGGTAGGAAAATGGTTAGCCGCATTTTGTGGAATACTGAAGAAAAGATGCGAACCTCTATTGAGGTCTTGAAGAGAGAACTAGCTACCATTCGCACTGGACACGCTACCTCAACCCTAATCGAGCATATTAAGGTAGAATATGCCGGTGTTCCTACCCCGCTTAATCAACTGGCTAGCATTTCGGCGCCTGGAGTAAGGCTGCTCGTCGTCCAGCCCTGGGATAAAAGTAGTATACGCAGTATCGAGAAAGCTATCCTAACCTCTGACCTGGGGCTAAACCCGACCAGTGACGGGAGTGTAATTCGGATAAATATCCCGCCACTGAGTGAAGAGCGGAGACAGGAGCTGATTAAGGTGGCACGAGGCAGAGTGGAAAAGGAAAAGATAGTAATACGCAACCTGAGGCGCGAGGCTATGGATGAACTAAAGGGGTTAGAGAAAAATAAGGATATATCTCAGGATGAGCTTAAGCGTGCCCTAGACCAGCTACAAAAGCTTACTGATAGCTTCATAGCTGATGCTGAGCAAGCTGGACGAGATAAAGAAGTAAAACTCAGGGAAGTATAGCCCAAGTTAAGAGAGGTTTAGTATCTAATATTGAGTGGTAAAATAGAAGCTGCCTGGCTAGCTAAAGAAAAAGGGGTTCGCTTTCCCAACCACATAGCTATTATTGTGGACGGGAATGGTAGATGGGCAGAACGGCGTGGATTACCCAGGTTTGAGGGGTATCTAGCCGGGCTGGAAAATGTACGCTCGGCAATCAGGTGCCTTAATCAATACCAGATAAAGTATGTAACGCTTTATGGCTTCTCGACAGAAAACTGGAATCGCCCCCAAGATGAAGTTATGAGTTTGTTCCGTCTCTTAGAAGAGGTCATGGACAAAGAGTCCTCAGACCTTCATAAACAAGGTATTAAGATTCGCCACCTCGGTCGTCTCCAGGGACTCCCGCCAGGTCTACAGCTAGCCATAAATAGAGCCACGGAGTTAACCAAAAACAATACCGGGATGACACTTAGCCTCGCCTTCAACTACGGAGGTCGTGGTGAGATTTTAGATGCCGTACGCCGCATTATAGCTGACGGCATCTCACCTCAAAGCATAGATGAAAAATTATTTAATAATTACCTTTATACCGCCGGTTTACCTGATGTTGACCTAGTCATTCGCACCGGCGGTGAACTCCGTATAAGTAATTTCCTAATATGGCAAGGAGCTTATAGCGAGTACTACTTCACCGATGTTTTATGGCCGGACTTTGATGAAAAAGAGATTGAGAAAGCGTTATTATCTTATTGCCAGAGGCAAAGGCGCTTTGGTGGATTATAACCGCGATTGTTTAGTAACCCTATGCTCAAGAAAAGAATCATAACTTCCCTCTGGTTCGTCCCCCTCTTGATAATTGTCGTCTGGTTCGGTGGGGAGGCGGGATTTACCGCATTAATGGTCGTCTTCGGAGTCCTGGCTGCCCTTGAATTCTACAGGATGGTGGCTATCTCAAAAGTACCACCATTTACCTACTTCGGGCTAATCTGGACGGCACTATTCATTCTCAGTCGTAATTCAGAGCTACTAGCTAGGCTTGAACCCCACTTTAATCCTGGCTTAGTTACACCGCTTTTATTGACCTCAGCCGTGGTGCTACCTCTAATCGGGCTGCTATCACGCCGACAAAAAGAGGAGGCTTTTACTACCTGGGGGTGGACAATAGCTGGCATCCTCTATGTAGGCTGGCTGTTAAGCTATCTGGTGGCATTAAGGGGTCTAGATGGTGGCAGAAATTGGGTATTCTTGGCTCTGTTTACCACCTGGGCTTCTGATACTGCTGCCTTCTTCATTGGTAGAAAACTGGGTGGGCATAAACTCGCCCCAAATATTAGCCCGGGCAAAACCTGGGAAGGGACCATGGGTGGAATAGTTGGGGCTATCATAATGAGCATATTATTCTTTACCCCGACCCCTTTCCGCTTGCCCCTAGTCTACTGGCAGGCAATAGGCTTGAGCATACTGGTCAGTATTTTTGGTCAGGTTGGCGACCTGGTAGAATCCCTACTTAAACGCAATATGGGGGTAAAAGACTCAGGCACTCTACTGCCAGGACATGGGGGTATCCTTGACCGAATGGACAGCATTATCTTTGCCGGCATAGTGGTATACTATTATGTGATATGGGCAATATGATTAAGCAACTGGCTGTTCTGGGTTCAACCGGCTCTATAGGTCAGCAAACTCTTGAGGTAGTCCGCGCCTTACCCCATAGGTTTCATATAGTTGGGTTAGCTGGGGGAAAGAACGTTGATTTACTGGCCAAGCAAATCAACGAGTTTAAACCAAGGTCTGTCTATTTTCAGGATAGGGAGGCACTGACTCGCCTGACTAATACTGAATATGAATTCCTAACCCTGGAAGACATTGCCCGGCATCCTCAGGTGGACACTGTTATTATAGCTACCTCGGGCAGAGCTGGGCTAAGCCCGACACTGGCTGCGGTAAAAGCCGGTAAGAGTGTTGCCCTGGCTAATAAGGAATCATTAGTTATGGCGGGGGAGATTATCACCAATGAGGCAAAGCTGAATGAAGCCCGGATTCTGCCTATTGATAGCGAGCATAGTGCGATATGGCAGTGCCTCAATGGTGAAACACAGCCAGCAACTCAGCTTACTCTGACTGCCTCAGGAGGTCCTTTCCTCCATTATTCACCAGCCGAGCTAAGCGGGGTTACCGTTGAGCAAGCTCTAAGCCACCCCTCGTGGCAGATGGGGAAAAAGGTTACCATTGACTCAGCCACCCTGATGAATAAAGGGCTTGAGGTCATTGAAGCCCACTGGCTATTTGACATGCCCTTTGACAATATTAAGGTTCTAATCCATCCCCAGAGTATTATCCACTCTATGGTAGAATTCATAGATGGCTCAATCAAAGCCCAGTTAAGTTACCCCGATATGCGCCTGCCCATTCAATATGCCCTGTCTTACCCTGAACGCCTGCCTAACCCTCAACTTCCCAGGCTTGACTGGAGCGATATTAAAGACCTGACCTTTGAGCCACCTGACCTTGATACCTTCCCCTGCCTCAAGTTAGCTATTGAGGCCGGCAGGAAGGGAGGAACCTGCCCGGCAGTACTCTGTGGCGCTGATGAGGTAGCGGTTGAACTTTTCCTGGCGCAAAAGGTCAAGTTTATTGATATAGCTAACCTTGTAGAAAAGGTATTGGAACAGCATCAATCCACCCCCTACCCTACCCTGGATGAAATCATAGCCGCCGATACCTGGGCTAGACAGAAAGTGCTACAGCTCACTTCGGGAGATAATCCATGCTAACGACCATAGGTGCCTTTGTCGGTATTCTGGTCGTACTTATCATTGCCCACGAGTTGGGACATTTTATTGCTGCCAAAGCATCCAGGGTAAGAGTGGACGAGTTTGGTCTCGGCTTTCCCCCGCGAGTATTATCGGTAAAACGAGGAGAAACGGTATATTCACTAAACGCTATACCGTTAGGTGGATTCACCAAAATGGCGGGGGAAGAAGACCCCAAGGTACCAGGAAGTCTGGCTAACAAGCGCATTGGCATCAGGCTTTTGGTCCTCAGCGCTGGTTCACTAATGAATGTCATCCTGCCTCTTCTCCTGTTCTCAATTGCCTTTATGGTTCCCCATAACGTAGTCGTTGGGCAATTGTTGATTGAAGAAGTAGCCGATAGTTCACCGGCAGCCACGGCTGGCATTGAACCCGGAGATACACTCCTCAGCTTCAACCAAAAGCCGATGCACAATATTGGTGACCTGCAGCGCTATATTCAGCTTAACCTGGGTAAGGAGGCTACCATAGTTGTCCAGCATAGCGACTCAACTACCGAGAGTGTTCAAGTAGTACCCAGATGGAGGCCTCCAGAGGGTCAGGGGGCAACGGGGATTACGGTTAGACTGGTAGACGCCACCATTGTTCGTCAAAGTGAACCTGCCTGGCGAGCCGCACCTTTAGCTGTATCGTCATGTGTGGAAACCTTCGTCCTATTCAAGAATGGGATAATTGGTATGGTTACCGGGGCAACGCCTTTTGAAGTGGCCGGGCCGGTAGGGATTGCTCAAATCACCGGCGAGGTGGCTAAGGCTGGAATTAGCCCATTACTGGAATTTGCTGCCTTTCTCAGCATAAACCTGGCGCTAATCAATATCTTCCCCCTCCCCGCCCTGGATGGTGGCAGAATTGTATTTGTCCTCCTGGAGGGGGTCCGCCGGGGCAAACGTGTGGCACCGAAGACAGAGAGATTGGTGCACTTTATTGGCTTTGCTGCCCTCATAGCCGCCATTATAGTAATCACCTACCATGATATTATACGCATCATCAGCGGAGGCAGCCTGATACCGTGAACCCCAGACGAGTCAGTAAACCGATTCAGATTGGCAATGTAACTGTCGGCGGCAATGCCCCAATCGTGGTGCAGTCAATGACTAAAACCGATACTAGAGATGTTATGTCAACTATTGCCCAAATCAAGGAGCTTGAGGATTGTGGCTGCCAGTTAGTGCGAGTGGCGGTGCCTGATGCTGAAGCCGCCCGGGCGATACGAGATATAAAAAGAGGCGTTTCCCTACCGATAATTGCTGACATTCACTTTGATTACCGACTGGCTTTACTGGCACTGGAAGCCGGGGCTGATGGGCTACGCTTAAATCCGGGCAATATCAGCCAGCCCCAAAAAGTCTCCGTCATAGCCCAGGCAGCTAAAGAGAGGAATATCCCTATCCGCATTGGGGTCAACGCCGGCAGCCTGCCCAGAACCGCCAACCCCAACTTGACCCTGGCTGAGCAGATGGTAGACGCCGCCCTACAGCAGATACGATTGCTGGAGAGTCTTGACTTCGATCTGATTAAGGTCTCACTTAAAGCCTTTGATGTCCCGACGACTATTGACGCCTATCAAGACATTGCTCTCAAGATACCCTATCCCCTCCATATAGGCATTACCGAAGCCGGCACCCCCCGCAGTGGCATTATTCGGAGCACGGTGGGCATCAGTACCCTTCTCTACCAGGGCATCGGTGATACCATCCGAGTCTCACTAAGCGCCCACCCCAGGGAAGAGGTAATTGCCGCCTATGAAATTCTAAAAAGCTTGAACTTACGCCAGCACGGTCCGATTCTGGTTAGCTGCCCTTCCTGTGGTCGGGCTGAGGTTGATATTGTAAAATTAGCCGAGGAAGTAGAGGCCAGGCTATCAAAGATTGACAAGCCGATAAAGGTAGCGGTGATGGGCTGTGAGGTCAATGGACCCGGCGAGGCTAAAGATGCTGATGTCGGCATTGCCTGCGGCAAAGGCAAAGCCAGTCTGTTCAAAAAAGGCAAAAAGATTGCCACTATTCAGGAAAAGGATTTTGTGATAGCTTTGATGAGAGAGGTGGAGAGGCTTTAAGGCTTACTTAGGAGATTAAAAAATGAAAAAGCTAGTTGCTCTGCGCGCTCTAGTTCTAACGGCTTTGCTGCTAGTAGCCTTAGTAGTCGGGTGTCAGCAACAGCCACAACCAGAAGAGCCGCCCAGCCTAGCCATTATGGTTGAGTCCAATATCGTTGAGGCTGGTTCTTCTTTCATGGTCTCGGGCTTAAACGTCGAATCACATCAGAAGATATGGATTGAAGGCGACTACTCACGAAGTGACGGCGCGAAATCGGGTTACAGCCTCTACATTACTGATGAAGAGGGCTTAATCTATCCAATAATAGATATTCCAGAGGATGTAGTTCCCGGCGACTATGAGGTCGAGGTTTATATGGGCAAAAATCTTAATGACAGGGAGCTAATAGCTACGCTCCCTATCCATATCCAAGCGAAGGCAAAAT
>Ga0307432_1000676_pt1 | contig 24026 bp, 20 predicted proteins | sample SalMarWE160150MG_FD_202158 | JGI IMG/M metagenome (GOLD analysis project Ga0307432, IMG submission 202158) | Salt marsh sediment microbial communities from the Plum Island Ecosystem LTER, Massachusetts, United States - WE1603-150 | ecosystem: Environmental > Aquatic > Marine > Intertidal zone >...
TGGCGGATTTTTTTACAACCTTCGATAAACACAGGACTTACGGGTCGCTTGCTTCGCTTGCCCCTGCGTCTCCCGACGCAAGTCGGGGCAGCGGGCAAGAAGCCACGGGGGCTGCGAAGCACGAGCCGGTCTGCGTATCTCGTGAAGCGTGTCTCGATGAGTAGATGATTTCGGGAAAGTGGGAAATTGAGTTGAAAATCTGGCTGACAAAGCTATTATATAAAAGACATTACTAACTACAAACAAAGGAGATAACAGATGAGACGAAAGATTACAGCTATTATCATTTTGCTGCTGACAAGTGCGATGCTTGTCGGTTGTACCAGTCAGCAAAAGCCGGCTTGTCGGCCGTGTGGAGAAAAAAGCCATTCGGCAGTTACGCCCGTTCAACAAACCGCTAAATTGGCAGTGCAATGGTGGGGACAGCGCCATGAAATGGTCAACAGACGGCTGAAAAAGGGAAATGTCGATTTGCTTTTTATCGGCGATTCTATAACCCACGGCTGGGAAAACACCGGCAGGAAAATCTGGCGTGAATATTATGCACCTCGTAATGCAGTCAATATGGGTTTCGGCGGCGACCGAACAGAACACGTGCTCTGGCGGCTGGACCATTCGAATGTGGAAAGTATCTCTCCAAAACTTGCGGTCGTTATGATAGGCACGAACAACTCCAACGGTGATGAGTACACGGCAGAAGAGATAGCTGATGGTATCATTGCCATCTGTGAGCAGGTGCGCTGTCAACTGCCCAAAACAAAGATACTGCTGCTGGCGATATTTCCACGTAATCACAGACCGACTCCTCAGCGAGAAAAGAATGCACGAGCGAGTCTTCTGGCATCAAGGATAGCCGACGAGGAGGAGATTTATTACCTTGATATAAACAGCAGATTTCTGACGGAGGATAAACTGCTGTCCAAAGACATCATGCCGGATTACCTGCATCCGAATAAGGACGGATATAAGATATGGGCTGAGGCCATAGAAGCAAAAGTCGCTGAACTGATGGGTGAGAACAAATAGTCAAATCACAGGTGTTGGTGCTAAAGAGGGCTTGCCAAGGTGAATAATATCGATTACTTTATTGAAGATGGTCAAGACGGAAAAGATAAAGGTCAAGACAAAAGGTAAGTGCGATGTCGTTAATATCACCGGCCAGGTCAGCAAAGCCGTATCCCAATCAAAGATAGACTCTGGAACCGTTACACTTTTTAATGTCGGCTCAACAGCAGGTATTACGACGACCGAATATGAGCCGGGACTGGTCGATTACGATATAGAAGCGGCGTTTGAAAAAATCGCTCCCAGAAATGCGAGATATGCGCACGAAGATACGTGGCACGATGATAACGGTCATTCCCATGTACGAGCAGCAGTGCTGGGACCATCGCTGAGTATACCGATAGTTGACGGACAGCTTACTCTCGGTACGTGGCAGCAAATAATCTTATTGGATTTCGATACGCGAGCAAGAACACGAGAAATCATCTGCCAACTGATCGGAGAGTCAAAATCATAAACCTATTAGACTTGACGGAAACGGCAGGAAAGTAGAGAATTAGTTGACCCCTAAGGGGTTGATTAGCGAATTGGTGAATTGGAGATAGGATTATCAGGATATCAGGTTATATGAAAGTGACCGGTCGAAAAACTGTTTACCCCGTTAGAAAGAGAGCTTGCTCTCCCGAGTTTTCTAACATGGTGAATCTGATAGCGGCGCTGCTTATCGTATGTTTTATGTTGGGCTGTGAAAAATATGCTTTGCGCGGCAGGAGTAAAAAGGGACTTGCAGCAACGATAGATTTGGGCCCGACGATTGGGTCAGTTGCAAAGGTTTATTTTCCTGAATCAATACCAGTTAGGGGATATGGGCTGGTTGGCGGTCTCGACGGGACAGGTTCAGCAGAATGTCCACCACAGATACGAGCATATCTTAAACGATATATTCTGTCACAGGTGCCCGGACAGGAGATAGAGGTTGATAAATTAATTAACAGCCCTGATACCGCTGTGGTGCATGTGGACGGGATAATGCCAACAACAGGTTTGAAAAATCAGACTTTCGATGTAAGAGTGACGGCTCTGAGCGGTACGCAAACAACATCTCTGCAAGGCGGCTGGTTGTATAGCGCCGAGCTGATGGTGTCGGGCGACGTTGCCATAACAACAAGAACTTTTGCTACGGCTAATGGGCCGGTCTTCATAGATACAATAGACACAGCCAAGGTAGAAGAGAAGGTTGGATATATCTTAGGTGGAGCAATGGTGCATGACGAGTATAAAATAAGCGTGACGCTTGGCAATAATGACTACTTGATGACGAGCCGAATTCGTAACCGGTTAAATGAGCGTTATAGCGATGCTGAAGCCGGGGCAGTTTCACCCAGACAGATTGAATTGTCAGCGTCGGTCAAATATAAGGCACAAAAACAAAAATTTGCCTCGATAGTAAAGGCGACATATCTTGAACAGACACCAGAGATTACCGAAGAGAGAATAAAGGCGTTTGTTAGAGAACTTGCAGTTTCAGAGAACAAAGAGGCAAGTGAAATTGCTCTTGAAGCGATAGGCAACCAAAGTGTCAGTAAGCTGGCTACTTTGCTAAATTCATCCGATGAGGAAGTTCGGCTGCGAGCAGGACGATGTATGCTCAATATGGGTTCCGACCGTGGTCTGGGGGTTCTTGTAAGAATAGCAATGAATAAAGGCTCTGTTTATCGGGTCGAGGCGTTGGAGGCAATAGCTACAGGCGCGGGGCGAAACGACTCTGTCGCCGTTTTACGACAATTACTGAGCGATGCAGATTTTGATGTAAGACTGGCTGCATACGAACAATTGAGGAGATTAGATGATGTTACTATAACACGAAAGTACATTGGTCGTAATTTTTATCTGGAGCGGATTCGGCAAACCGGATACCTGTCGCGACATGTCGCAGACACGGCGGGCAAGACGATATACGTTCGCCGCAGCGGTCAGCCGAGGATTGTGTTGTTTGGTGCGCCAATATACTGCCGAGACAGTTTTTTTGTACGAACAGCCGATGGCAATACGGCGATAACTTCCCGTCGAGATGAAAAGTATGTCTCTATAATGCGCAAACACCCTGCACGGCCTACCGTGATAGGCCCCTTGAGGAGCTCTTTTAAAGTTGGCGATATTATTCAGGTACTTTGTGAAGAGCCACTCAAGGAAGGTGACGAAGGTCGTGGCGGCTTAGGCGTTTCATACGCCGAAGTAATCGCTCTTTTGAAACAGATGTGTGACCAAGGCGTGGTGAGAGCAGAGTTTCGGGCGGGTGACCTGCCAAAATTCGACTAATAATCAAGAGAAGACATACCTTCGGCCGATAACAGTAGTGCGCATTGAGCTAAAGATGCGCAACTTGTGTACAATCAATTGCCGAATATCGAAAGCAGGACAAGAATATGAGACTTGAAAAAGTTGTACTTGATGGCTTTAAAAGCTTCGCTGATAAGACAGAATTTGCTTTCAATACGCCAATAACGGCTATTGTGGGGCCGAACGGCTGCGGTAAGAGTAATATCGTCGATGCGGTAAAATGGGTTCTGGGTGAGCAAAGTGTCAAGAGTCTGCGAAGCGACCAGATGGCCGACGTGATATTCAACGGCAGCAGCAACAGAAAGCCGCTCGGGTCAGCTGGTGTGAGTTTGTTTATCTCCAATTACAATGGAAACCCTTCGGCTTCGCTCAGGGCAGGCGGCAGCAGACATGCCCCTGCGTCTGACGACGCAAGACGGGGCAGCGGACAACTGGCAATTGATGCCGACGAAGTGCAAATAACACGCAGGATTTACAAAAGCGGTGAGAGCGAATACCGGATAAACAATAAAGTCTGCCGACTGAAAGATATCCGCGAATTATTTATGGACACCGGCGTAGGTACGAGGGCCTATTCGATACTTGAGCAGGGACAGATTGAACGACTGGTGAGCGCATCAAAGGCAGAAAGAAGGTTTATATTTGAGGAGGCGGCCGGCATAAGCAAATATAAGGCGCACAAAAAAGAGGCGCTTCGCAAGCTGGAAAGAACAGAACAAAATCTGCTGCGACTTGCAGACATTTTAGGCGAAATAGCAAAGAGACTTCGAAGCGTCAAACTTCAGGCGGGTAAGGCGAAAAATTACCTGCAATACACGCAAAGACTCAAAGAGCTACAGGTTAAATACTATCTAAGTGAATTCGACAAGATAAATACGCAACTAAAAGAGAAGAAGACCTCTCTTGAGCAAGTGGAGCAACAGCTCGAGCATTTGACAACGGAACTGACAAGAAATGAGACCCTGGACAGTGAGCTCGGAGAGAGGATAATAGAGATGGAGAGCGGGCTAAGCATCGCAGGAAACCGCCTTATTTCCGTTCAAAGCAAAATTGAGCAGAACTTGCAACGAATTGAGTTTTTGCGAGAGAGGATTGCAGAAATCAGGCAACGAAGCGCAAACACAAGCCAAAGGGTAAGCAAACTTCAGGAGCAGGAAAAGCTCTTTAATGAGGATGTATCGCGATACGAAAATGAGCTTGAGAATTGCGTGAGGTCGCTCGATGAGAAAGGTCAAGAAGCAGAACAAATCCAAAAAACATTGAAGCAAATAAAGGCAGAAAGCGTTTCTCTGGAAGCGAGTTTGGAAGACGAGAAATCGGGCATCATCGATGTAGTCAGAATAACCGCACAACTTCATAACGAAATCCAGAGTATTTCAGTTTATCGTGACAATTTATCAAGCCAAAAAGAGCGTCTATCCAGGCGTGCAGAGACTGCCGAATCAGAACTTGAGGCCCTCCTAACCGAGAAGGCACAACACAAATCTCGCTTGGAAGATATCGAAAAAGTATTAGGCCAGCTGCAGCAGAGCTTGGAAGATAAGCGCAAGGAAACAGAGGTGATTGATGGCGAGCTTGAAGCAGACAATAAGCGATTGGCGCAGAGCAAAGAGCTTCGTAGTGCGTTGAACAGCGAGCTGGCGATATTGACGGATATGGAAAAGAGGTACGAAGGGCTCAATAATGCGGTCAAGAGTATTCTGCGAGAACGAGCGGCTGGGAACAGCGAACTGGATTATGTCGAGGGGATATTAGCGGATATTATTGCTGCCGATGTGGAATATGCAAATGCAGTGGAAGCGGCCCTTGAGGGAAAGACCGACTCTTTAGTAATAAATAGTAGAAGCAGACTGCTGGCCGATAAGCAAACGGCAGAAAAGCTCGATGGAAGAGTGGATTTTATATGTCTTGATAAGATAAGGCCCTTTGCAGATAGAAAAGATTTTTCGAATTTTCCCGGCGTGAAAGGCAGGGTTGCTGAGTTCGTAAGGACCGAAGACAAATATGCACCATTGGCGTGGCAACTGCTCGGCAAGACGCTGATTGTCGAATCGCTCGAGACGGCGGCCGAACTTGCCGGGAAAATAGGAAATGAGTACAGATTTGTTACATTAGAGGGTGAATTTTTAGATGCTGATGGAATGATAAAGCTCGGGCCTATCGGTAAAACAACGGGCTTGATATCGCGCAAAAGCCAATTACATCAATTGCAAAAGAGCGTTGCCAAAGTTCAATCTGAAATTTCGGCGCTCGAGAAGCAAATCGAGACAAAGACTGCGGTGAGCACACACCTGTCTGAATTGTGTAAGGACCTGCGGACATCTATTTATGAGGGCAATACACAAAAGATGCAGGTAAGCTCAAAGCTGGCTATTTACGAACAAGATATAAAACGGCTGAGCCAGGAACAGCCGTTGTTAGCCGGTGAAATAGATGCTCTCGGCGAACAGATAGCTCAATCGGTGCAAAAAGGATACGATTCAGAGCAGAAATTGCAGGAGCTGGAAGCGGTAAACGACCAGCGGACATCACGGATAAAAGAGCTTGAGTCAAAATATGCCGAGCGAAAAGAGCAACAACAGACATTGCAAAATAAACTTTCCGATTTGAGGGTCTCTCTTGGTCAAATGACAGAGCATCGACAGTCAGTCGAAAAGGCGATATTGAGTCTGCAAAACCAGATGCGGGAGAATCAAACGGCCAGGCGAGCATCGCAAGAGGAGATACGGAGCTGCAGTGAGCAATTAGAACAAACCCAGAGTGATATTCTCGGCTGCGAAGCAGCGGTGTCAGGGCTGTATGTTGAAAAAGAGAAAAATCAACAAAACAGTCAGTCGCTACAGAAGGAAGTTGAACAACTGCTCGAAGAGCAAAAACAAACAGAGCAAGTCATCCGGCTCAAGCGTGCAGAGAAAAGCCGGACAGAAGCCACAATTGGCGAGCTTAAAATAGAATTAGGACAATTCGAGGTGAAGCTGCAGGATTTGGTAGAAAGGGTGCAAGAGGAATTACAGATTGATTTGCACCAGGCGTATGAGAATTACAAGGATGAGGCAGTTGACTGGGCCAGGGTAAGGGATGAGATAGCTGAGCTGCGGGGCAAGATTGAGCGTCTGGGTAATGTAAACTTAGACGCAATAGATGAGCAGGACGGGCTTGAGAAACGGCACGAGTTTTTAAGCAGCCAGGTCCAGGACCTGAATAAGAGCAAGGGGCAACTGCAGCAGCTGATAAGCCGTCTTAACAAAAAGAGCAGAGAGAAGTTCAGAGGGACTTTCGAAGAAATCAGGGCACATTTTCAGCAGATTTTCCGTAAGCTGTTTGGCGGAGGCAGGGCTGACATAGTGCTTGAGGATACCGAGGATATCCTCGAAGCCGGGATAGAAGTAATAGCCCGGCCACCAGGCAAAGAAACAAGGAGCATATCTTTGTTAAGCGGCGGTGAGAAGTCTATGACGGCGATTGCCCTTTTGTTTGCAGTTTTTAAGATAAAGCCGTCACCATTTTGCTTTCTCGACGAAGTTGATGCGGCGCTGGATGAGGCAAATAATGAGCGTTTCAATATGTTAGTGCGGGAATTTCAAAAGGAATCACAGTTTATAATAATCACTCATGCCAAGCGGACGATGAGCATTGCTGATGTTCTGTTCGGGATAACGATGCAGAGACGTGGTGTCAGCAAGAAGATAAGCGTCAGATTCGACGAGTATGAGGAGGAAAGCGCAGCGGTAGCATAATCTCGTATTGCGTAATGCGTAGTGCGTGTCGCGTATTGTGTTGAGTATCATCGTATAGCATTATGAAGAAATGCCCATTTTGTGCAGAGGAGATTCAGGACGAGGCCATAAAGTGCCGTTTTTGCGGCGAGTTTCTTGATAAAGCGGGCAAGATTAAAACGAAATGGTATTTTTCCACATCTTCGGTTGTAATTGCCCTACTCGTCGTAGGCCCACTTGCCCTGCCACTTTTATGGCTTAACCCGCATTATAAAATAATTACCAAGCTGGTCGTTACCGGATTGGTGATTGTGTTTACTATTTTACTTTGCTATCTCTCAATGAATGTGTACCTTCGATTATTAAAGCAGATAGAAGTACTGTAAGTTTGTTAAATTCTTAGGGCTGGTAATGGCGGAAGGCGTTGATAAACATACCTTAAAGAACGGGATGGTGGTTCTTGGTGAGTCGATGGAAGGTGTTGAGTCGGCGGCGTTTGGCTTTATGCTGCCGGCAGGAGCGGCGCAACTTCCGGAGGGCTGCTGCGGGGCTTCCAATGTTATCGCCGACTGGATTTTCAGAGGCGCCGGTAGTAAAAACAGCAGACAACTCGGTGACGCACTTGACGGCCTGGGTCTGCACCGAGTGAACTCTGTCGGCAGCAGCCATATAACTATCGGAGCTGCTCTGGAGGCCGGCAACCTGTCCAAAGCAATAGATTTGTATGCAGATGTTATACTCCGAGCCAGCTTAAAGCAAGACCAGTTTGAATTGGCGAGGCAGTTAGCGATTGACGGGGTACTTTCTCTGGATGATGAGCCGCGACAAAAGGTCATGCTGAAACTGCGAGAACAATTTTACCCGAGTCCTTTAGGGCGCAGTGCCGCAGGAGATATCGATGAACTGAAGATTTTGACGGATGAGAAAACAAAGGGGATTATAAAGGCCAATTTCAATCTTTCGCAGACAATTTTTGCAGTAGCCGGCAAGTATGATTTCGATTCTATATGTCGACAGATGGAAGATTTGTTTGCTGCAAATATCGAGGATAGTGAGACGAAAGACGAGGGACGAGGGACGAGAGATGACGGACGAGCGAGGGGAAAATATAAACATATAGATAACGAGGGAGCGCAAGTGCATATAGGTCTGATGACCGAAACAGTTAAACCAGCAGACGAAAACTACTACAATGCAAGGGTGGCGATATCGGTACTTTCGGGCGGAATGAGCGCCAGATTATTTACAGAGGTAAGGGAAAAACGAGGGCTGTGCTATGCAATCGGGGCCCGGTATCACACTCTGAAAGAGGCGGCTGGTATAATGTGCTATGCAGGGACAACGCCGGAAAAGGCCCAGGAAACGCTTGATGTGATAATCGGTGAGTTCGAGCGGCTTAGCGAAGGAATAACCGAAGAAGAAATGGGCAGGGCTAAGGTTGGGCTGAAGAGCACATTAATTCTGCAAAGCGAGTCTTCCAGCAGCAGGGCCGGTGCAATCGGCAGTGATTATTATATGTTAGGCAGAGTGCGGAGCTTAGATGAAATTAAGAAAAAAATAGAACAAACAACGGTCGATGCGGTTTCGGATTTTTTGAGGGGCAATAAGTTCAAGGAGTTTACGGTTGTTACAATCGGACCGAAGCGGGTGACGGTCAAGTAGCTAACGTCGCCGTTCCGGCGACGGCTAAACAAGACCCCCAGGATAAACCTGGGGGCTAAATATAGATTCCTGCTTTTGCAGGAATGACGTTTGTAAATTGTAACGACATTTGGATAAAGTATGGAATTTAAGAAAAAGACACTTGCGAATGGTTTAGATATAATCGGCGAGATTAATAAAGCTGCCAAATCGGCAGCGGTGGGGTTTTTCGTCAAGACCGGTTCCAGAGACGAAACAAAGCAAGTAAACGGAGTGTCACACTTTTTGGAACATATGTTGTTCAAAGGCACCGAAAGGATAAGTGCCCTTGAAGTGAATGAGGCATTCGACAGAACGGGGGCAGAATTCAACGCAGGTACGGGTGAGGAAAATACTATATTCTACGCCAGGGTCCTGCCGGAATACCTGCTGGAAGTAACAAAGCTATGGATAGAGCTGATGAGGCCGGCACTTAGAGATGAAGATTTCAATATGGAAAAGAACGTAATCCAGGAAGAAATTGCAATGTATAAGGACACGCCAAGCTATGATGTTATGGAAAGATGCAGAACACTGCACTTCGATAATCATCCCTGCGGCAATAATGTCCTTGGCAGTGAAGAAAGCATCGGCAATTTGACCTCCGAACAGATGCGAGAGTATTTCACTAGGCGTTATGCGCCGAATAATATGGTGTTTGCTTGTGCAGGTAATTTTGATTGGGACGAAATCTGCTCGATTGTGGAGGGAACCTGCAACAAGTGGCAACGTCAGACTGCCACCAGAGAGCTCCAACACTGTGCAGGAAGTAAGAAGAAAGACAGAGTTGAAAAATCGAATCTGGTTCGCGAGCATATATGTCTGATGAGCTGCGGTGTGTCTGCTCAAGACCCCCGGAGGTTTACAGCTTCGCTTTTGTCAGTTATCATCGGAGATAATGTCGGGTCACGATTTTATTGGGAGCTGGTTGACAAGGCGTTGGCAGAAGCAGCAACGATGCAGTTTGGGGCTATGGACGGCACAGGGGCATTCTTAAGCTATATACGATGCAGCGGTGAGAATGTCTGCAAAGTGCTGGATATAATCGGCGATATTTTCCGGAGTCTGTCGGAAAGTGGGATAACCAAAAATGAATTGAAAACAGCAAAAAATAAGATATTGAGCGCACTGGTTATTAAAAACGAGCTTCCGATAGGTCGGCTGGCTGACCTGGGTTTTAACTGGATATATTTAAGACAATATCGCACAATTGAAGATGATATTAGCGCTATAAGAGCCGTTACCGTTGATGAGGTTAATTCGTTAATAAGGCAGCTGGCTCCCGGTGAGTTCACGCAATTTTCAATAGGGCCTGCATAGATGTTCAGTTTTTTTGAGCAGCCGTGGACATTATTTATTATCGCAGTTGCCGTTTTATATGCGATATTCAGGTTACGCAGCATTTTCCCCAAAAAACGTCGTTGGTGGCAGTGGCTGATTCCCGTCCTTATCGCTGTAAGCGCTTTTGGGCTGGATTGGATTATTCAAACCGATTTCGAGAAAATCAATACCTTAATTTACACAGGCATAAAAGCCGTCGAAGAAGAAGAAACAAGCGCAATCGAAGCGATTGTTTCAGCAGATTATCAAGATTCACGTCATAGCAGCAAAGAACACTTGATTGCCCACGGCAGAAGAGAGCTGTCACAATCACTGGTCGAGGAAAGCAAGAAGCTATCTCTGCAATTAGAAATATCGCCGCCAACGGCAACGGTTGACCTGATTGTTATCGTGAAATTTGAAGAAGATAGTTACGTTGCTCAGAACTATAAACAATCGTTAATAGTAGAAGCAAAGCTCTATCTTCAAAAAGAACCGGATAAAAAATGGTTAATCAACCGAGTTGAAATTCTCAAAATCGACAATCAGCCGGTCAACTGGCGACAAATCAGATAATCAAAGGACAGAGGGCAGAAGGCAGATTTCTGACTAAGGTAATGGATTCGACAAAAATAAATAGGCCGTGGTATGTTGGTGGACTGCATTTTGAGTGTTTACAGTGCGGCCGATGCTGCGCCGGGCCAAGTGAGGGCTATATCTGGGTTACCAAGGCGGAAATCCAACTTATCGCAGATTTTCTGAAAATGACGGTAGCTCAGTTACGACAAAAGTACCTCAAGCGTGCGGGGCTGCAGACAACGATTATAGAACAACACACTACCAGGGATTGTATATTTCTGCAAAATAGTGCCGGCCAAAAAAGTTGTATGATTTATCCTGTTCGGCCTAACCAGTGTAGGATTTGGCCTTTCTGGCCAAGCAACCTGAAAAGCTCCGATACCTGGAACGAGACGGCCAAAAAGTGTCCCGGTATAAATCGAGGCAGATTCTACAGCTATGAGCAAATACAGAAAATCAAGAAACAGAAGTGGTGGCAAAATGCAGAGCGGCAGCCAGCTGCTAAAAAGGGTAGCTGAAATCTACGACTGGCTGGATTTGCAGATAACCAATAACAGCGACTTAGCCGGGCAATGCAGGGCTTGCGGCCAATGTTGTGATTTTGATAAACGTGGGCCTGCCGCCGAGCAGGGTTTCGACCATCGTTTATTTGTTACAACGCCGGAATTGATGTACTTAGCTGCAAATCTGGGCGCCGAAAGTATAAAGCCGATGCCGACAAGTATTTGTCCATACGATATTGACGGCAAGTGCAGCGTTTATAAATATCGTTTTGCCGGCTGTAGAATCTTTTACTGCAATGGTGATAAAGATTTCCAAAGCGAATTGAGTGAATCGGCCCTTAAAAAATTCAAATCAATTTGCGATGATTTCCAAATTCCCTATCATTATACCGACCTTGCCACCGCCCTCAATAAATCAGCAGGATTATAATACCCCCACAGTCGGTCAATCAGGATATAATCTTTTGAAATTTTGGACTACATACAGTAAAATACACTTAAGTATGACTGAAAGTCCATTTATACAAATGCAGGTTTTATAATAGTCTCGCCAGTGCGATGGAGATAAGAATGAGGACAAAACCATTGAATATTTTGATTCTGACTGGTCTCTTGACTTTGGGCCAAATCAGTCAGATTGTGGTGGCCGAATGCCCCAGTTTTGCGAACGGCGTGCAGGTCGGAACCGTGGCCCACAAATCATTAGAAGAGATTTCGGGAATTGCCGCCAGCCGGAACAATCAAGGCGTGATATGGGCTCATAACGATTCCGGTGGTTCGGCGCGCGTCTGGGCTTTTAATGCGAAGGGAACCCATTTAGGCACCTACAAACTTAAAGGTGTTGCCTCTCGCGATTGGGAAGATATGGCCATTGGCCCCGGACCTATTCCAAACGAGGACTATCTTTACATTGCCGATGCGGGGAACAACAAAGGCCGGGTCGATTTTAATTTAACCATCTACCGCGTTCCAGAGCCGAACGTCAGTGCCGTTCAAAAGTCGGTCAACATCAAGCTCAACGGTGTAGATGCCCTTCCCGTTAGATATCCTGATGGCGTACGCCACGAATGCGAAACCATCCTGGTTGACCCTCTGAATGGCGATATCTATCTTTGCACCAGAGACCGCTGGGGCGACGATAACGGCATTATGAGGGTTTATCGCTATCCTGTACCTCACAGCCCCGGCGTCGATTACACATTGCAGCATGTTGCTGACGTTCAACTGATAAATGGTGAAATGGCGGTCGGTGGTGATGTTTCGCCGGATGGCAGCTTGGTAATCATCAGAATTAAGGATGATTCTATGCGTATCTTCCTCTGGCAACGCGACCCTGGAAGCGACCTGTGGCAGGCCTTCGAAAATACCATGTGCATTGTGCCCCAGGTTGACGAACCACAGGGCGAAGCCATTTGCTTTGAGGCGAATGGGTGTGGATACTATACGGTTAGCGAAGGCTTACATCAACCTATCTATTACTTTGCAAGAAAAGGCACAACCCAAACTTTAAGCCAAAGTGGTACGACTACGCACTAAACAATCTTAGTACCATGCTAATACCTGTCTATCGGCTGTGGTATATTGTCCTGCGGGTCGCGTAGATTGATGTATTTAGCACCGCCTAATAGTGAGCCGTACTCTTTATAATAGCTATAAAGTTTGGCCAGTTTTTCCTCGTCGGTGGCTTCCAGATGTTTCTGCCAGGTGCCAAATTCCGCTCCCCAGATAATTTCGGTGTTATCTTTTGCATAAAGAACAATATGTGGCCGGTAACGGTTTTGCCGGCCATTGAAATTGCTTACATCAATACTTTCAATTTCATTGAGTAAAGGCCTGTCCGGCGTAACAGATTTGTCCATTTGGTCCAGCGCATCCAGAACCGTTACAGCCGCGGTGATGTCCTGGCTTTCGAGCACCCTTCCCACGGCTGGTGTTTTCGTTATGGAAACTCCTTTGACCTGAACGACCGGCAGATTTGGCATCGGCACAAAATCAAGCACCACACGTTCGGCATCGACGTAAAATTTATTAAGGCCTGATTTGACCAGAGCGAGAGGTTTTCGCCACTTTCCCTTGATAATAATGCTTTCGTGTGTGGTTTGTATTTTTACTTTGTCCAGCCAGCCCACAGATTCCAGATTCTCTGCTACTAATCGCGCAGCTTTTTCGTCAAGCTCGAGATTTTTGTAACCTGCTGCAGCGAGAATTTTTGTTTTTAGCTCGGTACCTACCCATTCAGGCACATCTTGCAGCACCAAAGGACCAGTCTGAACGGGTGTGGTTGACCTTATATACTTTTTCATAAAATAAAGGGATGCACCGGCAGCGACGCAAATACAGACGACCACCAGAACTTTCAAAATGCCCAGTAAGCTCGGTATGCGCCGAGTAAGCTTTTGCTTTTTTCTCTTTGGTGAAGGTCTGTGCTTAAATGCTATTCTTCTGGTCTTGTTTTTTGTTCGCTTTCTTTTAGCCACAGCTATCTTTTATTGGTTATCTTAATAACCCCGCGTAAAACGCGGGGCTAAATATAAGATTGTCATGTCGGCCGTTAAACGGCCTCCTCTCAATGACCCCCAGGGCAAGCCTGGGGGCTAAACAATGCAGCTTCGATGATTTTCATACACAAATCGCTCATTGACAGCCCTGTTTTTGCCGCAGCCCTGGGCAAAAGCGAATGCGTTGTAAAACCCGGGATAGTATTAACCTCCAAAGCGTAGGGATTTGTGTCATTACCCAATCTGAAATCAACTCTTGCAAAATGACGACAGCCGAGCGCATTGAAACAACCCAATGCTGCAGCTTTGATTTTTTCCGTCAGCGTTGAGTCGTTAATCGTATCAAAAAGAAACTCAGTTTGCTCGTCGAGATATTTTGCGTGATAATCATAAAAACCACTTTTGCTTCGAATCTCGATAATTGGCAGCGTCTGATTTTTCAGTATGCCGACCGTTATCTCCCGCCCGGCAATATATTCTTCAATCATACAGTCGCCGAATTGCGTTAAGCACTTCTGCGCCTGCATTATTGCAGAGTTTGGGTCATCGGCAATAGTAACGCCGATAGTGCTTCCCTGTCTTATAGGTTTCACCACATATCTGTCTGCAAACTGTTCGAGTTGTTTTTCAAGCTCGGCGGGGTCGGCATTGGGATTGAATTCGATTGCCACGGGTGCAAGTACGCCGGCTTGGGCAAAGGCCTTTTTGCTCGCCATTTTATCGAACGCTAATCTGCTTGCTATCGGCCCACTGCCGGTATAGATGAGTCCTTTGTCTTCGAGTATCTGCTGAAGCTGGCCGTCTTCACCGAATCCGCCGTGAAGCGCTATGAAGAACACATCGATACCGCTGTCCTCGAGGACACTCATATTGTCCGGTCGAATATCAGCCGATACTACATTCAGACCGGCCTTTTTTAGCGCCTGCGCGACGCATAGACCGCTTTGGATACTGATATCGCGCTCCTCCCCGACACCCCCCATAAGAACAGCTACTTTCAATGGTTCGGCTTTGCTCACCACAAGTTTATGATTTCCTATTTTCAATTACTTCCAGATTTCGATTTCAAGCTCCAGCTCGATATCGAACTTTTCTTTGACCCTCTGTGTTACGGCCTCTATTAATCTAAAACAATCGCGGCTTTTGCAGCCCTTTTGTGCGATAATGAAATTGGCGTGTTTTTCGCTGACGGCAGCTCCGCCTATCTGCAAACCCTTAAGGCCGGCCCTGTCGATTAAGGCACCGGCAGAAACTCCTCTTGGATTTTTGAATATGCAGCCGGAATTTTTTGTATTTAACGGCTGATTATTCTTTTTATAAATCCAGATTTCCTTTACCGTTCGCATAATTTGCTCAGGGTCGGCAGAAAACAGTTGCATCTGGGCGTTCAGGATAAATTTTGCGGTGATATTTGTGCTTCGGTAATCGAACATCAATTCGGGTTTTCTTTTCTCGAAGATATTCGCGTGACTGTCCATAAGAGTAACCGACTCAACGGCTGCGCCAATATCACCAAAGTTACCGCCAGCATTCATTCTTACCGCGCCACCAACCGAGCCGGGTATGCCTGTCAGGGCCTCGAGGCCTGAAAGACCATTCTGCACACAGGTTAAAACCAGCTTGGCTAATTCTACGCCTGCCCAGGCGGTAACGTTCTCGCCGTCAAACTGTATCTGTGCAAACTGCTCTGTTTCGAGTTTTATAACCGCCGCCCGCAAACCCTCGTCACTGATTAGCAGATTGGAGCCGAAGCCCATCACATAAATCGGAATTTTGCTTTCATTGCAGCGTTTAACCACTTCTTGAAGCTGTTTGGTGGTTTTCGGCCTGATAAAATAATCAGCCGAGCCACCCAGGCCGTACCAGGTGCACTTTGCCAACGGGTAATTAATTTGAACTATTTCGTCTAAGCCACTGAATATATTCATCTGTTACCTTCCAAATGTCACCTGCGCCCATAGTAACTACCACGTCGCCGGAAGCCACGTTTTCCTTTAGATAATTGCAAATCCTGTCGAAGCCATCGATAAATAAAGCTTCTGTTGCGTTAGCTTGCATTTTCTCGACCAGTATCTGCGAGTTAACTTCTTTTTTAGCCGTTTGCGAATCCCGAACGAAATAAATCTCCGGCACAATGGTTATATCGGCAAGCTTAAAGCTTTCGGCGAAATCATCAAGTAAAAATCTTGTCCTGCTGTACTGATGCGGCTGAAAAACACACCAGATTCGCCTCGGCTGATATCTCTGGCGTATTGCCTCAAGCGATGCTCTGATTTCAGTCGGGTGGTGGGCATAGTCGTCGAGCACTGTTATTTGACCGAATTGTCCCTTTAGCATTAGCCGGCGGTCAATGCCGGTAAAGGCAGGTAGAAGTTCAAGCACCCGCTCTGGAACTATTCCAATGTTAACGGCTATAGCTGTTACTGCCAGGGCATTTAGGATGTTATGCCTGCCCGGCAGAGAAATTTTAGTCGTTCCTAAAAGCTCACTATTATAATAAACGTCAAAAGCGTAAAGCCCGTCGTTTAAGCGAAGGTTTTGAGTGGAGAGATTACAACTTTTATCAAATCCGAAAGTCTCACACTGGATATCAGTTCTCAATCGCCTGATTATTTTTGCCACGTTTTCATCCCGGCCATTGGCAATCAGGACGCCCTGCGATTTTGCTCCAAGGGCAAACTGGCCGAAGGCATCAACTATTTCGTCCTCATCTCTGTAGTAGTCCAGATGATCCTGCTCGATATTGAGAATGCAGGCAATTTTCGGCTTTAAGTTCAAAAAGCTGCGGTCGTATTCACAGGCCTCAGCCACAAAAAAGTTGCTGTCGCCCACGCCAGAAGAGCTACCTAACTGGCTGATTTCCGCCCCGATGATAAAATTCACATCGATACCCGCCTGCCTTAACAGATACGTAAGCCATCCACTTGTGGTACTCTTGCCGTGAGTGCCCGCCACCGCAATGCCCTCATAGCGATTCATCAACTCTCCGAGCATCTGGGCGTATTTATATATCTTCATCCCCCTTTCGCGTGCCAGTTTCAATTCGGGATTGTCCTCTTTTATAGCTGCTGAGATGACAAGCACATCTGTTTTCGGGTTCAGGTGCTCTGGACTATGGCCGATTTTTACATCAGCTCCTATGTGGTGAAGCTTATCGATAACGCCACTTGCCGCCTGGTCTGAGCCGGTTACGAGGGCATCATTTTTGAGCAGAAGCTGCGCCAGCCCACTCATCCCGATCCCGCCAGCGCCAATGAAGTGAAATCTCTTTCCCGCCACGGCGGGTAAACCCGCTACGTTCACCTTTTTACCTCTATCAACGACTTCGTACCGATGAACTGCTTTTATTTTGTTTGGATAAGCTCGTATGTTCGCTTGGTCCATAGAATCCTTTCTGTGCCGATTTTTGCATAACAAAGACACCAGCAGTTTAGCACAGAAGCAGGACAAATAAAAGAAAAAAGGCCAAATTGCACCGAACTACTTTTCCGGCTCATCAGGAATATATTCAAGGAGGTCCCCGGGTTTGCAGTTCAATACCTTGCACAAGCTGTTCAAGGTGGAAAAGCGAATAGCTCGTGCTTTATTGGTCTTGAGTATAGAAAGGTTGTTGACCGCCAAACCTGTCGCCTCAGCCAAGTCCTTCAGCTTCATTCGCCGGTCCAAAAGAACATAATCCAATCGAATGTTAATCATCTACAACCTTCTTTCAGACCAGCGTTTTTGATTCTTCAATGACAGGCAGCAAACGATGCATTATCATACCAATCCCGATAAGAAGCAGAACTTTTGCCAGAGTCGGTACAAGCAATGGCTGCACTAACAGAATATGGGCTGACTCTGATGATGCTGTAATTTCGGGAAACTTCGCGTGCAACCAGAAGTTGAGGCCAATGGTCTTATAAACCACAAAGGCGGCATAGATGTAGCACAATTTGTCTGTCATTCGCAGGATAAGACGCGGCTTGGCCTCGGGGCGGAGCAAATAATCCAGGAGGCCCGCGATGGCAAAGGCCAGAAAGCCAGGAATAACAAAGTCGTAGATAAAGCTGAGAGCGAAATAAAGTGCGAGTTCGATGATTATCTCAGCAGATACATTGGAATAAGGCCTGTCGGCCTGCTGTTCCACGATTTTAACAATCGCAAAAACCCAGAAAACTCCTCCCAAAATCAAGAACCAGCCGAGGATGCGGGCAATAAGGCAGTAAGCCTTCAATAGCCGACGGTGTTTTTCAATGAACTGTACCATAAGAATACCTCCTTTCGATATTATTTTCTTTAATCTAACATCGTGTAATTATACACGATAATCATTAAATTATCAATCATAAAAATTAAATTTTTACAAATTTTTTTTAATACAAAAGTGAAGATTCTTGTGAAAAAACGGGGATTTTTAACCGCAAGACAACTTTCTTACGCAATACAATATACGCACGACGCAATACGGAGATTTACCATTCGGCCTCTGCGTAGGGGCCAACATAGCCTTTCTTGGGCTTCGGGCGGGACTTCAGAATAGCTTCTGCGATTGCAATGTCGCTTTGCCGGGTAATTTTGATATTCGAGGAGTCCGTCTCAACTATCGATACCTTATGGCCAAGGGCTTCTACCAGCTGGGCATCGTCGCTTATTTTACTTCTGTTGGTATTTTTGAGATTTTCGTATGCTTTTTTAAGAAGCGAGGCCTCGAAGACCTGTGGCGTCTGTGCCTCGTAGAGACCTGTTCGGTCAACGGTTTTGATTATCGTGTTATCCGTTGCCCGTTTTACAGTTGCCGTAATAGGACAGGCCAATATAGCTGCGCCGGTTCTGTTAGCAACGGTGATAACTTCTTCAATCCACTCTTTAGTTACGCAGCATCGTACGGCATCGTGGACAGCAACAAGGTCTATTGTCTCCTTGATAAGTTTTAATGCCTTATTTACGGTCCCAAAACGTTCAACGTCGCCGAAGAAGATTTTTACATTGAAGAATTTCAGGTTGTCCCCCCACTTTACATTCACCAGTTCTTCGTCTTCGGGCGCAATGGCTAACAGAATCTGTTTTACGTCATCGCGGTTAGCGAAAAGCTCGACGCTTCGCAGAAAGGCCCCCCTGCCGGCTACATCGACAAACTGTTTTTTTCTCTTTCCGCTTGCGGTGAGCTTAGTCGAACCGCCAAAGCGGCTGCTGGAGCCGGCGGCACATATTATCGCAGCAACATTTTTGCTCATAACAAAAGCTCCTATTTTTTTGCCCCCGAGAGTAAACCCCCAGTAAACCCTTCGACTTGGTTCGACTTCGCTCACCACAAGTCGCTCAGGGCAAGCCTGGGGGCTAAATATAGATTACTTCGTGGCTAAAACTCGATACCTCGTCGGGCTTCTATTCCTTTGTCAAATGGATGCTTGATATTTTTCATTTCTGTTACCAAATCGGCCATTGCTATCAATTCGCTGGAAGCACCTCGGCCGGTCAGAACGATTTCCACAGATGGGTCTCTTCTATCGATAAGGTCTTTTATATCATCTAATTTGGCCAGGCCTTTTGAAAGGCAAAACACAATCTCATCAAGTATCAGCACGTCATAGAATTTTTTCTCTGCGGTCTGAGCCAGCTGTTCAAGGGCTTCGCTAATCGCAGCTTTGGCTTCGGCAACCTGCTTTTCATTCTCGAAGGATTTGGCCATATCCCATTGGACGTCAAGCGCCTCAACTCTTATTCTCACAGCACCCAGCTGCAGGGCAAATCGCTCGCCGATATCGATAGATGCCGGCTTTAGGAATTGATAGATAAGCACCTTATTGCCCTGGCCGGCTGCACGCAGAGCCAGACCAAATGCAGCGGTGGTTTTTCCTTTGCCATCGCCGGTGTAAATCTGGATAAGCCCTTTTTTCAGCATAGCAGTATATTAAAAGAATATGGGATAGATTAAAAATTAAAAATGGAAGAACCCCCCAATAAATTGGGGGGCTAAATAAAAAAACTTAGGTTTTTTGCGATTTATTGTTACATTTTGTCTTGTTTTGTGCTAATCTATCTTCTGAGATAAAGTGAAACTTGTGCGACAATCCTTGTTCGCCAAAAGGGTTTTTTTGAGCAAATCATCGTGTTAGTGGTATTGATATAAAATAAGGGGGTCAAAAATGAATCAGCAAGTTATATCAACAACACTAAACAAGATGGTAAATCATAAGCACATTAGAAAACTACTGGCAAAAAAAGTCGACGACTATATCTACAAAAGCATGGTCAATGACGATTCAGAAGATTTGAGAGAGGTGCAGATAAAAAGATACCAGTTTTTTTCAGCGATGCTGCACTGTGTGATGAGAAATGTAGATAAAGGCTACGTGTCAAAGGAAGTTATAAGAAAAATCATAGATGTGTTAGTTCAAAATAATCTTATGGAAGGAGACCAAAGTTACGAGCAGGCCGTTGAAAAATTCACACAAAAATATGGCGAACCGCCTCCGAGTTTCATCGTCTTCTCCCCTACCCAAATATGTAACTTGAGATGCATTGGCTGTTATGCATCTTCGGCAGCAGACACCTCGGCCACGGTCCCGTATTCCTACGTAGATAGAGTAATCAGCGAGGTTCACGATTGCTGGGGCAGCAGGTTTATAACTATCAGCGGCGGTGAACCATTTATGTATAAAAGTGGAGGTAAAACCCTTCTGGATATCTACCAAAAGTACAACGATATGCTCTTTTTGGTATATACTAACGGCACACTTATCAACGAAGAAGTTGCTGAATGTCTTGCAAAATCGGCAAATGTTACGCCTGCAATCTCTGTTGAAGGCTTTGAGAGAGAAACCGACCAAAGAAGAGGCCCCGGCACGCATAAAAAAATCCTCAGGGCCTTCGAATGTTTAAGGCAGGCCGGCGTTCCTTTCGGCATTTCCGCCACGGCTACAAGTAAAAATGTAGATATACTACTGACCGATGAGTTTTATGATTTCTATTTCCAGGAGCAAGGCGCCTGTTATATGTGGCAGTTTCAGCTAATGCCCATCGGCAGAGGCAAGGACGAGATGGGCTTAATGGTTACTCCGGAGAAAAGACTGGCGTTATATAGGAAATGGGAGAAACTGCTCGGCGAAAAGAAGTATTGCCTGGCCGATTTCTGGAACAGCGGCGTGCTGACCAGAGGATGTATCGCCTATGGCAGAAGCGGCGGATATATCTATATCGACTGGCATGGCAAGGTAACACCCTGCGCCTTCATACCTTACTATGTTGATAATATTTATGATTTATACGACAACGGCAAAACACTCACCTGTGCACTGTTTTCTGAGTTTATGAAAAATGGCCGGAAATGGCAGAGAGAATACGGCCTTGACAATTGGAAACACCCAAAAAATTGGCTAATGCCCTGCTCGATAAGAGACCATTACGAAATTTTCAGAAACTCAGTTTTACCACAAGATGCAAAACCCGAAGACGAAAAAGCCAAAGAAGCCCTTGAATCTGATGAATATTTTGAGATACTAAAAGATTACGACGAAGAATTGAGTGTTTTAACTGAAACAATCTGGAAAACTGAGTACTTAGATAAGGAGCCCGCTTTGTCGCACGTAAATAGGCATGAGCGCTTCGGCTGAGTTAAAACCTGTGGTAAAACCACAGGCTAAATGACCCCCCAATGAATTGGGGGGCTAATTACCCCCTGCCTAAACAAAAATTCTTAATAGGTGCGGGAGAAAGGAACCTAAAATGGCTATAGAAGCACCGATAAGTAAATTCAAAAGGACAAATCTAAAAATCTATATAGTCGTTTGTATTGTCCTTGTTATTTGGTGCGTATATGACGGCTACTTTAACAAAGACTGGATAAAGGAACACACCAAAGATGGCAGTCCACAGCCTTACCTTGTTTTTAACCAAAAGGCACCTTATTTTCTTGGTGGCGCTGCGGTGCTCTTGGGCATCTATCTGTTTTTAGTAGGGAGCAAAAAACTTATCGCTGATGAAAATGCTCTCGTCATTAGCTCGAGAGAGAAAATTGCGTACGATTCCATACAAAAAATAAACAAAACCAGCTTTGACTCAAAAGGTTACTTTATCATTACATACAAGGACAAGGACGGCAGCGAAATCAATCGCAAAATAAGCGATAAAACATACGACAATTTAGCAGCCATTTTGGACCATCTGGTAGCAAAAATCAGTTGAAAAATATCGGAAAAAATCCCGTTAGAAAGCCCGGCTGGGGTTTTAACCTTCACCCCGTTAGAAAAATTGTTTCTAACGGGGCAAGCCCTCGCCACGTATTTTTTACTCCGCCCAAAGGATTAAGCTTTCTTTCTAACAGGGTAAAGTCTAAAATTTAGTTAACTTATGAGCCGCAATATGCTACACAACGGAGCTGTTGCGGTTTATCTTTGTGATTTTTAACAACATAAAAAGGAAACAGATACAAATGAATACCTGCGTTGTTGGCCTGCAGTGGGGTGACGAGGGCAAAGGCAAGATTGTCGATATTTTTGCTGAGCAGCATGACATTGTTGTTCGATACAGCGGTGGTGCCAATGCCGGTCATACCGTTATTATAGGTGATGATAGATTCGCTTTACACCTTTTGCCCAGTGGTTCAGTTCGGCCGGGGACTATCTGTGTAATTACTAATGCTGTGGTAGTTGACCCGGATACCCTGATAAAGGAAATTGAAGCGCTCGCTCAAAAAAGTATTACGCTAACGGGACGCTTCTTTATAAGTGAGAATGCCCATATAGTCCTGGATTATCATAAAAAAGAGGACCAACTGCGGGAAGAATCCCTCGGCAAAAACAAACTTGGTACAACCATTCGAGGTATCGGTCCTTGTTACGCAGATAAGGTCGGTAGAAGTCACGCTGTTCGTATGTCCGATTTCAGCAATCTCGAAAAGCTCAAAGACAAACTACAAACCATTGTCGAATATAAAAACATAATCTTTACGGCTCTTTATAATGCTGAGCCGATAAGTGCCGATGAAATCTTCGAAAAGTGTAAGTATTATGCCGATAAGCTTCTGCCATTTATGACCGATACAACCGAATATCTGCACGAGTCACTTGTTGAAGGTAAATCTATCCTTTTTGAAGGTGCGCAAGGAACGCTATTGGATCTGGACCATGGCACTTTTCCGTATGTAACCAGCTCAAACTCAAGCTCACTTGGAATGCCGGCCGGCTCCGGCATACCAGCCAAAATGGTTAATAAATTCGTCGGCGTAGCCAAGGCCTACACAACGAGGGTCGGGTCGGGCCCATTTCCTACTGAGCAGGACAATGAAGTCGGCCAGTATATTCGTGATAAGGGACATGAGTACGGCACTACAACCGGCCGGCCCCGCCGATGCGGCTGGTTCGATGCTGTAGCTGTATCTTACTCCGTAACCATCGGCTCTATTGATACGATAGCATTGATGCACCTCGATACACTCAGCGGCCTGAAGGAAATAAACATTTGCAGGGCATATAAAATTAACGGAAAAGAAACCAGCTTCTTCCCTGCTAATATAACCAGACTCTTACAGGCAGAAGCCATTTATGAAACCGTCCCCGGCTGGGATGTTGATATAACCAAAGTAAACGATTTTTATGATTTGCCTGACAATGCCCAGAATTTTATTTGTCTTGTTGAAGAAATGGTCAAGAAACCCATCACAATTATCGGGGTTGGACCGGAACGAACCCAGACGATATTCAGATAACTTCAGAATACAGAAGTCAGAGGTCAGAGAACAGTGGATAAAGGAAGTACTAAACGCTGTACGCTTCCTTCTCCGTAGTAGAAACTACGAAGGACGAAATGGAAAGTTTCGAAGAAAAACTTAAAAAGACTGCTAAGCACCTCGGCTTAAAGACGAAGCAAATGCCCCGTCATATTGCAATAATTATGGACGGCAATGGCCGATGGGCGCAGAGAAAAGGCCTGCCACGCGCCGAAGGGCATCGCAAGGGTGGAAAGACGGTCGAAAAAATAGCTCAATGCTGCGTTGATTTTGGCATCGAATCTTTGATTTTATATTCTTTTAGTATAGAAAACTGGAAGAGGCCCAAAGATGAAGTCAACTCTCTAATGTACCTGTACACTCAATACCTCGTCGAGATTCGCCAGACCTTAGCGAGAAACAATGTTAAGCTGATGCACATCGGCCGATTAGATGGTTTGCCTCTGCAGGTACAGGCCGAACTTGCCGAGACCATAGAAATGAGCGCCGCCAATACCGGTATGAAACTTGTATTAGCGCTCAACTACGGCAGCAGGACCGAGATTGCGGATGCTGTTAAGGAAATTGCTCGAAAGTATAAAAATGGTAAAATTGGCCTCAAGGATATCAACCAAAAGTGCATAAGCCAGCATCTTTACACCGCTGGTCTTGCAGACCCTGACTTGCTAATACGCAC
>Ga0307432_1000677_pt1 | contig 24003 bp, 19 predicted proteins | sample SalMarWE160150MG_FD_202158 | JGI IMG/M metagenome (GOLD analysis project Ga0307432, IMG submission 202158) | Salt marsh sediment microbial communities from the Plum Island Ecosystem LTER, Massachusetts, United States - WE1603-150 | ecosystem: Environmental > Aquatic > Marine > Intertidal zone >...
GGTCTTCTCACCTCTTCATTCGCGTATCAGGGTAGCCGGGAGCATCCGCTCTCGGCGGGTTGGAGCCCTTCAGTTGAAGGGCTCCAACCTACCCAAAGTGTTCCAACAGCCCATCTCAAAATTAGGGTAAACTCGTATTAGTTCACCCTGAGTGTGTGTTTCTAGTATAGTATGGGTGTTCAATTGAATGCCTCTAGCTTAACTTGTTGCTTTGTCTTGGTATGATATAATATGGTTCGAGGGGGATTTCATTCTGGAAGCGATAGAGCTGGCGAGGAGATCAGTTGAGGCAGCTTCGGATAAGCAGGCTGTTGATATTGTGATGCTTGATATGAGGGAGATATGCACCTTTGCCGATTACTTTGTGATTTGCAGTGGTGAGACGCAGCGTCAGGTAGTGGCCATTTGCGATGAGGTCCTTATGGTGCTTAAGAAAGAGGGTATAAGGCTGCGTCGCCGCGAAGGCGCTGCGGGCTCGGGTTGGATGCTGATGGATTTTGGCGATGTCATAATCCACATCTTTGCCACAAGAGAGAGAGAGTATTACCAGTTGGAAAAACTGTGGAGTAAAGCCACGCCCCTCATCAGGATCCAGTGAGCCATTTGTCTATGTCCCTGGGATAATCAAAAATCTCCTTTTGGGAAAAGAAGAGCTCGATTTCCTTCCCTGCATTCTCCTCTGAGTCCGAGCCGTGGATCAGGTTGCGCCCAATGTCTAGGGCGAAGTCCGCCCTTATTGTGCCCGGGTTGGCAAGAGCTGGATCTGTTTCTCCCATCGTTCGGCGCACCATCTCTACGGCATTCTCGCCCTCAATGATGGCAGCGATGATTGGGCTGGAGGTGATGAAATCCACGAGCCCGGCAAAGAAAGGTTTACCCTCGTGAATTGCGTAATGGCGCTTTGCCAGGGCTTCATCCATCCAGATCATCTTCATCGCCACAATCTTGAGGCCTCGTCTTTCGAGGCGGGAGATGATCTCGCCCATGAGCCCTCTCTGAACAGCGTCCGGTTTAAGAAGAACTAGAGTCTGTTGCATATACATTTCCTTTCTAGGCTTCCTCGACTATGTACATTAACGCTTTGCCTTCGGCCACGGTTGTTCCATCCTCTAAGGTAATATAACCTGCAGCCTCGACAAGCTTTCTGGTCTGCCTTGTCATCCTGGCACTGATGAAGAGCTTCTGCCCTACCCGAACGGGCTGCCTGAGCCTGACCTCCGTCTTTGCAGTGACGCAATTCAAACCGAAAAACCGAGGAACATAGACCGTTGCTTCGTCGAGGAGGAGACTGAGGACTCCGCCATGGATAATACCAGGCCAGCCCTGGTGGAATTCTCCGGGGGTGAACTCCGCTTTGACCATCTCATCTTCCTGGCGGAAGTCGAGCTTGAACCCGATGGGGTTTTCCTTCCCACAGACGATGCAAAGAGGAAAGTGCGAATGAGAGCGAAAGGACGGCCCTTTCCACAAGCTCATCTCTTAATTTCCTTCCTGGATTTCATAGTCACCGATGGCGGTCGCAGGTAGAGAGGCTGGAGTGTGGCAGGATTGTCGAGCTCGCCCATCTTGAGCCTTCTCCAACCCAGCTTGGCCAAGAACCCTGCTCTCCTCAGCCCCTTGAGGATAATGGCTCGCTTGCCTAGGCGCTGTTCGATTTGCTGGGCAATATCGGGCGAAAATTGGCCACAGAAAATGGTATCAGTAAAAATATCAGCACAGAGCTCTTCTGTGGTAGTGATGTGCTCTGTAATTAGCCTTTGCCAGCCGCCATTTTGTAGTTGGTATAGGGCAGTGGCGATCTCGCCCCGCCCTGCGTTCTGCACCGGGCAAACCGGCAGACCCGTTTCTATATAGGGGAATGCCACCACCTCCAATGTGCCTATGCCCACCAGGGGGACGTCCAGGGCATAGGAAAGACCCTTTGCTGTTGCCACCCCCACCCTGAGCCCATTGAAGCTTCCTGGGCCCTTGGCGACAATAATGCCTTCGATAACTTTCAGCCCTATCTTAGCCTGCTGAAGCAGGTGAAGCAAATTTGGCACAAGCTCTACGGTATGATTCTGTCCCGCAAGCCATGTCATCTCTGCTTGCACCTCGCCGCAGCTAGATAAAGCGATGCTGGCAATATCGGTAGAGGTATCTAGGGCAAGCTCCACCTTTTTCCCTCTGTCGTTCTTTGTGTGATACTAAGCTGGGAAACCATCTCTACATACCGCTTCCCATTAGGTATAAGAGCAATATTCCTACTGGTATCGGAGAGAAAGCTCATCTCAACGGTCAGGTTTTCAGTTGGAAAGGCTGCCCATGCCTTTTCCGCCCACTCCACTACACAAACCCCATTGCCATAGAGATAGTCGTCCAATCCAAGTTCGGTGATTTCTTCAATGCTGTCAAGGCGATAGAGGTCGATATGGTACATGGTGAGTCGGCCGCGGTACTGATTAATCAGCACAAAGGAGGGGCTGGCAGCATAGCCTTCGATGCCCAATCCCCAGGCGATGCCCTGGGTGAGGCAGGTTTTGCCTGCGCCCAATCCACCCACCAAAAGGAACACATCGCCAGGCTGGTTGAGCTTGCCTAGTTGCATACCAAGCTGTTGGGTTTCCTCCGGGCTCTCGCTAACGGTATTTACCAGCATTTCTTGGAGCAAAGTGTTCCCACCCCTCTCTTTCGATCTTTGCCTCGTTTCCATGCTCGTCGAAAAGCCTCACTCTCCCCGGCTCATTGCCGGTTATCTCACCTATCACTGTTACTGGACAGGGCATCAACCCCTTCACCTTAGCGACAACTTCCATGCTACCGGTGAATAGAAGCTCATAATCCTCTCCTCCTGACAAAGCCAGGCTAAGCGAGTCATCTTTAAAAGCGGTGCGTACCAGGGGGTGAATGGGAATTTCATCGGTAAAGAGACGAGCGCCCACACTACTTGCTTTACATAACTTTGCAAGGTCGCCAACCAGCCCGTCGCTTATATCTATCGCTGCCTTGACCTCATTGCGCGCCAGGATTTGTCCTTCCAGGGAGCGAGGATATGGTTTGACATGGAACTCTCTTAAAGATGAGGCAGTCTCGTCGTCAAATTTGAGGTCTTTTTGGAGCATGGCCAAACCCGCTGCCGATGCGCCCAGGAGTCCTGTTACTGCGATTTGGTCTCTGGCAACCGCCGCCGAGCGGGTGAGGACATTATCGGCGGTGCCCATGACAGCTGGACTGAGCATCACCAAGGGAGCGGCGACCACGTCTCCGCCAATGATAGCCACATTGAAAAGGCGCGCCAGCTCTGCCATCCCTTTATAGAATTCAGATAGGCTCTCAACTTCGGTATCGCCTGGTAAACCCAGCGACACGATGGCATATTTGGGGAGACCACCCATAGCGGCGATGTCGCTGAGGTTTACCGCGAGTGCCTTCCATCCCAGCTCACGCCAGGAAGTATTGCTCAGTATGAAGTGGACATTCTCGATCAAGGCGTCGGTGGTGGCAATCTGGATTGGGCCATCGGTACGCCAAGCAGCAGCGTCATCGCCAATGCCGATGAGAACTTCGTCCCCTGGGCTGCCCAGAATCTTCTTGAATAGCTCGATGAGTCCAAATTCGCCTAACTCTGAGACCTTCATGGCACAATTATACTTACTTTGCTTCAGCTTATCTAGCCAAGTGGCGAAAAAGCTGATATAGTTCTGCAGGGGGGACATGCGCTGCGCTATTTTAGCCGATATCCATGGCAATCTGGCCGCCTTTCAGGCAGTGCTTGGCGATATCGAGGAGCGCGGCGGAGCGGACGAGATATGGTGCCTGGGCGATATCATCGGTTATGGGCCTGACCCCTCAGAGTGCATCGAATTGCTGCGCCGATATGATCATCTCTGTGTTGCCGGCAATCATGATTGGGCCGCTATAGGAAAGGTGGATATTTCAGATTTCAACCCAGAGGCCGCTGCAGCCTGTCAATGGACAGGACAGCAGTTAAGCGACGAGGACGTGAGATTCCTTGACAGTCTTCCCTTGACTTTGAATCGAGGTGATTTCACTATTGTTCACGGCAGCCCGCGAGAGCCAACCTGGGAATATGTTCTCTCCACACAAAGTGCAAAGATGAACTTTCGCTTTTTTAATACCAGATATTGCCTCATCGGACATGCACACGTCCCCTTAGTCTTTGAGCTTGCCGGGGAGACCTGCCTTCTTAAGGAGCTTCCTGCTGAGCTAGAGCTTGGGGAGAACCGATTAATCATCAACCCTGGGAGCGTTGGTCAGCCTCGCGATGGCGACCCACGTGCCGCCTATGCTATATACGACGAAAAAGTTAAGACTATCTATCACCATCGCGTTGCTTATGACATCGAGGCTACTCAGGAGAAGATGGTGGTCTATGGGCTACCCAAGTTCCTGGTGACGCGACTGAGCTATGGCCGATGACTACTTTCCCCGTTTTTTGTAATCGGGGCACCAGGTAGCATTGGGGCGCTCTGGACGGTGGCAGGCGCTACGCCAGTTCCAGGCGCAGCTATCGCAAAGGAAGATATTCTTCCCTAAGGCTTTTTTGATCTTGATCTTGAATCGATACCAGGGACTTGGACCCAATATTGACCTCCCAAGTATTTAAATATACTACGGGAGGAATTTCTTGGCAAGGGGGAGGTGATCAGTATGCCGATAGTGAGGGTGGAGATGTGGCCCGGGAGGACCAAATCGCAGAAGGCGGAGCTGGCCAGGGTGATCACCGAGGCGGTGGTCACTATCGCTCACACCACTCCGGAGTCAACCATCGTTATCTTCGAGGATGTGGCGAAGGAGAACTGGGCGGTTGGTGGTGTCATTGCTTCGCAGCCTTGATTTGGTTCGAGCACGGATGACAAAATGCGCTTAATCACCTTTCGTCGTATATATCGATACAGATAGGATGGTATTTCCATGCCCCAGCCCTACCGGCAGATTGGGCCTGGTTTGGCTTTGCAGATACAGCTTGTGGTGACCGATGTAGATGGCACCATGACTAATGCCGATGATTCCCTGAGCTTGGCTGCCTTGGAGGCGGTTCGCCAGCTCGAGGAGCAGGGCATTGTGGTTGGACTGGCCTCGGGGCGAGCGCTTCCGAGGCTGGAATATCTGGTCCAACGTGCGGGAATTAACGGACCCATAATCGCTGAAAATGGTGGCGTCGCCAAGCTGACCAGAGACGACCAGCTAGCAGATCTGGGCTATTCCCGCCAACCAGCGATGAGAGCCTTGGAAAAGCTCAAGGGGCTATTCCCACAGGCTATTGAAGAAACAGAAGATGACAAGTATCGCCTGATAGATGTCGGCATCAAGAGCCACGGGGTGGAAACGGCGGAGTTGCGAAGCCATCTGGATGATGTTGAGCTTCTCGACTCTGGTTACATGCTGCACCTGCTGCAGAAAGGCGTGAGCAAGGGGCTAACACTCATACGACTGCTAGCGAAGATAGGAGATGGGAGCCTGTCACCGGATAAGGTGATGGTCTTCGGAGATTCCACTACCGATATATCGCTATTCCAGCTTTTTCCTCACAACGTGCTCATAGTAAACCCCAGGCTTCCAGCGCAGCAGAGGCAGGCCGTGCTGGAAGTCGCAGAATATGTGAGCGACCTCCCGTTCGGGGAGGGCTTCGCCCAGGTGGTGTTGCATATACTGGACGCCCGCAACGCTTGAGTAATCAGTATAAAGTTTGCCACTAACTAAAGGGAGTATCTCGGGGAGGTCTCAAGGCTGCGGCTTAGAGGTATGCGGTCATTTAGCAGATGTGCAAATGTCACGGTTTTCCCTAAGGCAGCCAGTTCTGATTAAACAGCCAGTATAGTATTGACAAAGGGAGCACATTACAATATTGTATGGCGGAATGGAATCGAGAGGAGGATGGAGTCTTGCTTAGCTTCTTGAATTAACCCAATTATTATGGCACTATTGCAATGGTTAAGTGAGTCATATATCTGAGTGTAAAAGAAGGTGATGGATTATGAGAGAGTGATGATCGAAACGTACATTTTGGCGTGTATTAAAAATCAGATTAATAAGGGTGGGAAATGAAAAGAGTAATACAAACTGCGCTAGCGATATTGATGATTATTTCGGCGATGAGTCTGGTTTTTGTCGGCTGTGGAGGAGGCGGGGGTCCCACAGGCAACGAGACCATCAAGATCAAAGTCGGTCGAACGTATCCTCTAATGCCGGGTTATTGGGGGGCGCCTGCTGCCAATGACAGCGCATTCAAATGGGAGGAGGCCGTTGAGACGGTAACCGAGGGCAGGCTCGACATAGAGTTCTACCCTTCAGAGACTCTGTTCAAGGAAAATTTGGCCTTCGACGCCGTCGATGCGGGGGTAGCCCAGATAGCCTGGACTATTCCCGGCTACCAGCCGGAATGGATACCACTGGAGCTTGTCTTCTACCTCCCGCTGGATATGGACAGCTTGGAGATGAATTGGCAGGTTCACTGGCTGGCCTATGATAAATACCTTTTGCCGGAATACGAGGATAGGGGCATGATCAGCGTCAGCGCTAATGGTCGTGAGAAGTACATCGTTTTCTCACCATATAAGCGCATCGACACAGTGGAGGACTTTAGGGGCTTGACCATAATGACCTCGGGTAAATCAATGGAGCAACTCATCTCCAAGCTTGGAGCATTGTCGATTACGCTTGCGTGGCACGACTGCTATGAGGCATTACAGAAGGGCACCCTGGACTGCTCCGCTCTGGACATAACACTTCCCGTCTTGTTCGGCTGGCATGAGGTGGGCGAACCGGGGTATATCATTAAGGTTGGTGGCATAGGCAATGCTATGCCCGTGTGGGTCGCCAAGGAGGACCTCCTCACCAGGCTGCGACCTGAGGACGCGTACGCACTGATCAAGTTGACCGATTACTGGTTCGGTATTGCTCAATCTAAGGGTAACGATGCACTCAACTATCTTTTCTGGTATGAGGTCCCCAGGCTGGGCATGGAGATCATCGACTGGCCCGAGTCGGAGAAGGAGCGCCTGCGAGTGCTGAAGCGCGAGGTCTATGACTGGTGGATCGACTGGATGGAGGACGAGTACGGCGTGGGTGAGCAGGCAGAGGCGTTGCTTGATGACGTGCTGCAATGGATGGAGGACTACGAGCCCGGCAATCCCGTTGCACTTTCCCCAGATTCCTACCCGAAAGAGCAACAAGAGTTACTGAGGAATGGCGGATACTGGGTGGATGAGGAAGCTAGGCAGGAAATAGAAGGTCCCGACGGCCATTGGGGCATGGACTATGTCTACAAGGACGACTGGGAGCCGTGGTACGAGAAGTGGTGGGACGAGCAGAACATGGAGCACCCGTGGTACTCAGCGTGGAAGGCGCGGCACGGGAAATAAGACAGTAAATATTAAGATTAGGTGAGGCTGAAAAAAAGCGGCTCGGCTACGGTTTCCTATGTAGCCGAGCCGTACTTTTGGAGGGGCAACGAGAGTAGTGCATACAGCCTCAGGCTCCAGCTACATGTGAGTGTCCTGAGTTCCGCTTTGTCCTTGCGATACCATCTGGATACGCCGCCGAGTCACCCTGCAAGTGACACCCTGACTCACCACTCTACTATCAAGTCCCGTAGTCTCATTCTTCGCACGGCGACACCCTGTGGAGGGCTTCGCCCGGGTGGTGTTGCACATACTGGACGCCCGCAACGCTTGAGCAATCAGTATAAAGTTTGCCATTAACTCAAGGAAGTATCTCGGGGAGGTCTCAAGGCTGCGGCTTAGAGGTATGCGGTCGTTTAGCATTTGTACAAAGGTAACGGTTTTCCCTAAGGCAGCCAGTTCTGGTTAAACAGCCAATATAGTATTGGCAAAGGGAGTACATTACAATATTGTATGGTGGAATGGAATCGAGAGGAGGATGGAGTCTTGCTTAGCTTCTTGAATTAACCAAATTATTGTGGCACTATTATAATGATTAAGTGAATAATATATCGGAGTGTAAAAGAAGGTGATGGATTATGAGAGAGTGCTGATGGAAACGGACATTTTGGCGTATATTAAAAATCAGGTGAATGAGGGCGAGAAATGAGAAGAGTAATACAAATTGCACTAGCGATATTGATGATTGTTTCGGCGATGAGTCTGTTTTTTGCCGGCTGTGGAGGAGGAGATGGAGGTTCCGCAGGCAATGCGACCATCAAGATCAAAGTCGGTCGAACGTACCCTCTATTACCGGGTTATTGGGGGGCGCCTGCTGCCAATGACAGCGCATACAAATGGGAGGAGGCCATTGAGACGGTAACCGAGGGCAGGCTCGACATAGAGTTCTACCCTTCAGAGACTCTGTTCAAGGAAAATTTGGCCTTCGACGCCATCGATGCGGGGGTAGCTGACATAGGCTGGACTATTCCGGCCTACCAGCCGGAATGGATACCACTGGAGCTTGTCTTCTACCTCCCGATTGACATGGATAGCTTGGAGATGAACTATCAGGTTCACTGGTATGCCTATGATAAATACCTCTTGCCGGAATACGAGGCGAGGGGCATGATCTCCGTTAGCGCTAATGGCCGTGAGAAGTACATCGTTTTCTCACCATATAAGCGCATCGACACGCTGGAGGACTTTAAGGGGCTGACTATGATGGCCTCAGGGGTTTCGGTAACAAAGCTCGCCTCTATGCTTGGAGCATTATCGGTTAGCGTTGGCTGGAATGATGCCTATGAGGCGTTGTCGAAGGGCACGATAGAATGTGCCATTCTAGACATAACCCTTCCCATCTTATTCGGCTGGTATGAGGTGGGCGAACCGGGGTATATCATTAAGGTTGGCGGCTTTGGCAATGCTATGCCGGTGTGGGTCGCCAAGGAGGATCTTCTCACCAGGCTGCGACCTGAGGACGCGTACGCACTAATTAAGTTGACCGATTACTGGTTCGGTATCCGTGGGGCTAAGGGTAACGATGCATCCAACCATCTTTTCTGGCTTGAAGTTCCCAGGCTGGGCATGGAGATCATCGACTGGCCCGAGTCGGAGAAGGAGAAACTGCGAGAGATGAAGCGGGAGGTCTATGACTGGTGGGTCGATTGGATGGAAGCCGAGTACGGCGTGGGTGAGCAGGCAGCCGTGTTGCTCGATGACGTGCTGCAGTGGATGGAGGACTACGAGCCCGGCAATCCCATTCCACTTTCCGAAGAAGCCTACCCGGCAGAGCAGCGCGAGGAACTGAAGAGTGCTGGATACTGGGTGGACGAGGAAGCTTACCAGGAAGTGGTCGGTCCCGACGGCCACTGGGGCATGGACTACGTCTACAAGGACGACTGGGAGCCGTGGTATGAGAAGTGGTGGGACGAGCAGAACATGGAGCACCCGTGGTACTCAGCGTGGAAGGCACGGCACGGAAAATAAGATAGGAAATATTAAGATTAGGTGAGGCGGCAAAAAGCGGCTCGGCTACGTGGGGAACTGTAGCCGAGCCGTACTTTTGGAGGTGCAACGAGAGTAGTGAATACAGCCTCAGGCCATAGCTACAGGTGAGTGTCGTGATTTCCGGTTTCCCCTCGCGATACCATCTGCATACGCCTCCGAGTCACTCCCGCAAGTGACACCCTGACTCACCTCTCTCTCATCTCGAGTCCCGCTATCTCATTATTCGCACGACGACACCCTGTGGAGGACTTTGCCCAGGTTGTGTTGCACATGCTGGACGCCCGCAAAGCTTGAGTAATCAGTATAAAGATTGCCATTAACTCAAGGGAGTATCTCGGGGAGGTCTCAAGGCTGCGGCTTAGAGGTATGCGGTCGTTTAGCAGATGTGTAAAGGTAACGGTTTTCCCCAAGGTGGCCAGTTCTGGTTAAACAGGGGGCATACGGGTAAGTCTCAGTGAGATTGGCTCATAAAAGTAGCACGGCAATAAAATGATGGGGTAATAATTAACATAATATACTATTGACAAATGGAGTATATTACAATATTGTAGCTAGAACAGAAGCGAGAAGAGTAGAGGGTATTATTATGGCTATTGACTTAACCAAACTATTGTGACATTGTTACACGGATTACCTTATTAATATAATCGGAGTGTAACTAGTGTACAGGAAGGTTATGGATTATAGGAGAGTGATAATGGAAACGGACAGTTTAACATGCATTAAACACAAGAGGAGGGGCTAGCAATGAAAAGAGTAATACAAACTGCGCTAGCGATATTGATGATTATTTCGGCGATGAGTCTGGTTTTTATCGGCTGTGGAGGTGGAGGCGGTGGGGGGCCCGCAGGCAACGAGACGATAAAGCTCAAGTTTTCTCAACCCCATCCGGCAATGCCGGGCTATTTCGGTTCGCTTGCCTCGGAGGGCTCCATATACTACTGGGAGGAGGCGGTTGAAACGGTTACCGAGGGCAGGGTCGACATCGAGCTTTATACCTCGGAAACACTGAACAAGCAGGAACTGGCTTATGATGCCGTCGATGCGGGCATAGCCGATATAGCCTGGTGTATTACCAGCTACTCGGAAGAGTGGACGCCTCTGTCACTGGTGATGTATCTCCCTCTGGATATGGAAAGCTGTGAGATGAACTATCAGGTTTACAACAAACTCTATGAGGATTACTTCCGTGAAGAATACGCGGCGAGGGACATGATATGGATCACATCCTTAGGCCGAGAGCAGTACATTATGTTTTCCCCTTATAAGCGCGTTGACACGCTAGAGGACTTTAAGGGCATAACCATCATGACCTCGGGTAAATCAATGGAGCAACTCATCTCCAAGCTTGGAGCATTGTCGATTACGCTTCCGTGGCAGGATTGCTACGAGGCGCTGGAGAAGGGCACCCTGGACTGCTCAGCTCTGGATATAACCCTTCCTATCGTCTTCCGCTGGTTCGAGACGGGCGAACCGGGGTATATCATCGACTGCGGCGGCATCGGCAATGCCATACCCCATTACGTCGCCCAAACGAGCCTCCTCACCAGGCTGCGCCCTGAAGACGTCTACGCAGTGCTGAAGTTGACGGACGTTTGGCTTGGCGTCAGATCGTCTCAGTGGAGCGATGCAGGCAACATCCTCTACTGGGACGAGGTTACCAAGGTAGGCATGGAGAACATCGTTTGGCCCGAGTCGGAGAAGGAAAAAATGCGTGAGTTGAAGCGCGAGGTGTATGACTGGTGGATTGATTGGATGGAGGACGATTTCGGTATTGATAAGGCGAAGTCAGAAGCGGCATTGGAGGCGGTGCTGGACGCGATGGCTAACTACGAGCCCGGCTACAAGACTCCAGGCAACCCCAATTCATACTCGGAGCAGTGGCAGCTTGACCGGCTGGCTGAGTTCGGCTGGTCCTGTGACGATTGGGATGAGTGGACTGGACCCGACGGCCACTGGGGAATGGACTACCACTACGAGGACGGCTGGGAGCCGTGGTACGAGAAGTGGTGGGACGAACAGAATATGGAGCAACCCTGGTACTCGGCGTGGAAGGCACAGCACGGAAAGTAAGCTAGAGGGAACACGAAGGTAAGGTGAGGCAGAAGACACGGCTTGGCTACCTGGGAAACCGTAGCCGAGCCGCGTCGAAAAAGACAAAGAGAGGAGGACCTATATGGTATGAGTCGAGTTTTGCGCATAATTAACAAGGGTTTCTCCGAGTTTTTTCTATTTAAAGGCTCCAAGGTTCTCGCCGTAGGTGGGGGGGCCTTCCTACTTGGCTTGATGGTAGTCACTTTTGTGACAGTCATCTTTCGCTTGATAAACAGGATAGGGATACCTATCAGAACCGACTGGCTTGTAGGTGGCTACGAATTCTCGGAGATGTTCATGTCCATGTTGACCCCGCTTGCTATGGCCTACGCCTGGTACACGGCTGGTCATGTGCGTATCGGCCTCTTAAGGGACAGAATGGGTCCGAAGAAAAAAGCTGCCATAGATGTTGTTTCTTCATTGCTGGGTGCGGTCTTTGTTTTCTTCGTCGCCTGGGGAGTATGGGAATTGTCCAAGACCAGTTTTGACCTTGGTCGGACTTCAAATCTAAGGGACATACCCATTGGGCCATTCCAGATTTTTTTCATCGTGGTGATGGGCCATTTCATGATCGTCTTGCTGAGGTCAGTGGTCGGTCTTACTGCTAAGATGTTCGGCAGTCGTTTTGCCAATGAACCCTATCTGGAGGGTCAGTGATGACGTCTCCAGTGTGTAGGAGCTGGATGAGGTCTAGAGGCCGAAGAAAGGGGGTGAGAGAGATTGGTTGAAGCGTTACCGATTCTGGGCGTTGTCGAGGTCATATTGCTGATCGTACTGTGCATAGTTGGCCTGCATATTTTTGTAGTGATCGGAATACTCGGTGTAGCTTTCAGCATACTTTACATGGGCTGGTCAACGGGGGTAGCTCAGATTGGACAGTTCACCTGGGCGTATAGCTGGCACTATATCATGTCGATGGTGCCTCTGTTCATCTTGATGGGTGCCTTTGTTGCCCATAGCGGTCTGGGCAGGGATGCTTACAATTCCTTCGCCAGGTGGAGCGGCAGGGTGAGGGGTAGCCTGGCTATGGTCTCAACGTTAAGTTGTGCCGCTTTTGGAGCGGTGACTGCTTCCAGCGCAGCCAATATCGTTACCATAGGCAGCATTGCCATCCCGGAGATGACGAGGTATGGATACAGCAAGACCCTGAGGACAGGCTCGATAGCCAGTGCCTCGATACTGGCAAACCTGATACCTCCCAGCATGTCATGCATCGTTTACTCGATATTGACCCGCGAGTCCATCGGCTCACTGTTCATAGCTATCATAATCCCCGGCATCATTCTAACTATAATGTTCGTAGGAACAATCTATGTCTGGGCGAAGATAAGGCCAGGGGCGGCACCACCGATAGATATCTCATACTCGTGGAAGGAGAAATTTACCAGTATCAAGTATCCCATACCTATAATGGTAATCTTCCTGGTAATGATCGGGGGTATCTATCAGGGGTGGTTCAGCCCTACCGAGGCAGGCGGGATCGGAGCCGCAACGGTGATGATTGTGGTTCTGGTGATGAGGAGAATGAAACGGCCCATGTTCGTCTCTGCCATGGGCATGGCACTGAGACTGACGGGCATGATAATGATAATCGTCATCGGCGCGTTCCTGGTCGCGTACACCATGATTATGAGCAGGATAGGTGACGCAATGGGCGATGTGATCACAGCATGGGGACTTGGCCCGGTTCCCATCGTAATCTTAGTCGCAGTCCTGTTTATCATTGGCGGTTTCGCTCTGCAATCTCTCCCCCTGGTGGTGTTGTTCTTACCGCTGTTCTTCCCGCTGGTAACCGAGGCGGGTTGGGACCCGATCTGGTTCGGAGTATTTATCGTGATACTTATGGAGATATCACTGGTCACACCACCGATGGCAGGCAACATATACATTACCGACCTGATAGACCCCGAAGCTAGCATTATGGATATCATCAAGGGTGTTATCCCGTTCTATGTAGCGGCGGTTGCATTGCTTGTATTAATGATAGCCTTCCCCACTATAGCTACCTTTTTGCCAGGTACGATGAAGTGATAGGGTTGACTCGGAAAACTTAATGGCTTGACTGTGACTTGGTGAAAGCCATGATGGGGGGAGGTAGGAATGGAGTGAAAAGGGGCCGGAAGTTTCGGACTTTCGGCCCCTTTGCTCTAGGGGGTTTAACACTGTGAGTTTGAAGCGGGAAAAATTCAGAGGGGGCAATGAAATGGAAGGAAAGACATATCCTGAGTTCAGCAGGCGCTATCCATTGCTACTTAAAACCCTCATGAAACGGCCTGTAAGCATGTATCCAGATGAAATAGGGGTCGTCTATAGAAACCCGGACACCGGGCAATACCAGAGGTTTACCTGGCGCGAGTGGTACGAGCGCACATGCCGCCTGGCGAATGCGATGGAATCTTCGCTGGGTGTCAGGCGAGGAACGCCGGAGGAGCCGGGCGACAGAGTTGGCACTATGGCGCTTAACCACCACCGGCACCTGGAGCTTTACTATGCAGCCCCCTGTATCGGGGCGGTGTTGCACGCGATTAATATGCGGCTTTCTCTGGACCACATAGTATATACGATAAACCATGCTGAAGATAAAATCTTATTCTTCGATGATCTTGTTCTGCCTCTTGTTGAAACGATATACGACAGGATAAAGCCCACCGTGGAGAAATTCGTGTACATGTCGGATGGAGGGGGTGTACCGCAGACAAAGATTGAGCCCATTTACGATTACGAGGAGTTGCTGAAGGAGCAACCTCCCGAAAAGGAGTGGCCGTTTCTGGATGAGGATACGCATGCAACACTGTGCTACACCACCGCTACTACGGGATTGCCCAAGGGGGTTATGTTCACCCACAGGCAGCTATACCTGCAAGCCTTGCACATAATTGCTCGCACTAGCTGGACTACGGATCCAGCTATTCCCCACCTTGGCGAGGCTACTGTAGCTATTCTTAACACACCGCTATACCACGTTCACGGGTGGGGAGCGCCTCACTACTACGTCTTTCAGGCATCCAAGATAGTGCTCCCGGGGAGATTCACCCCTGAAGGCTTCTGTGACCTGGTGCAAACCGAGAAGGTAACCAACACAGGTGTGGTTCCAACGATGCTAGCCATGCTTATTGAGTATGAAGACCTGAAGAAGTACGACTTGGGCAGCCTGCGGAACATCGGAGTCGGTGGCGCTGCCCTGCCACTGGGGCTGAAAACCAAGGCTGAGGAGTTAATTCCTGGGTTCACCGCTACTTCAGGATATGGTATGACAGAGACTGCGCCGGCCGCAATCGGTGCCTTTGCCAAGCGCTACATGAGAGACTGGCCAAAGGAGGAACTGGACAAGATCAGGGTAAAGACTGGATTGCCGGCGGTGGGTGTTGAGGTCGACATCATTGATGAGGACGGCAAACCGGTGCCGCGTGATGATGAGACGATTGGAGAGATTGTCATTAGAGGGCCTTGGATCATGGAGAGATACTACAAAGACCCTGAGAAGACCGCTGAGGCATGGAAGGACGGGTGGTTCAATACCGGGGATGTGGCCAAGATCGATGCCCAGGGCTATATTACGATCGTAGATAGAGTGCGGGATGTGATAAGAAGCGGTGCCGAGATGGTTCCAACTGTGCTGCTGGAAAATTTAACGGCAATGGCTGATTTTGTTTTAGAAGCAACCTACGTAGGCGTCCCGGATCCCATATGGGGAGAGAGGCCATTAGCCATCGTAAAGCCTGTGCCAGGCGCTACCGCAAGCGAGGAAGACTTATACAAGTTCCTTGAAGCCGAAGGGGTAGAAAAAGGCAAGATAACCAAATGGATGCTCCCAGATTTCATAGCATTCACCGATGAGATACCAAAGACCAGCGTGGGAAAGTATGACAAAATCACGATAAAGAAGAATTTGGAGGAGTTCCTGTCCAAGGCTAAGAGGATACGCCAGGCATGAGCCGCTAGCGTCGGTTTCACACCCATGCTGCCCTTTGCTTCCCGATAGGGCAGCGTGTCGATCTTATCCCCATGTAGTAACTGCTAGAAGTGGGCCGAAGTCCAAGCTGTCCGATAGTGCCGTTTGAACGCATAGGGAAGGTCTTGATCCTGGAGGTGTTTTGTATTTCCCCATTGTTATTTCACAGACCGAGGCAAGCGGCATGGGCCTGACATCCGCCGTGGTAAATATAAGGACTTATCAATCTGGTTATGGGATTGACCGCGGATATAGCGGGGAGGATAATAGTGTTCGATTTTTACCCATAATTTTACCGGGAGGATCAGAAGGGATCATCATACGACTAGAGCTTATTTCGGGGAATACATTTGAGAAAACGGAGGAGTTGAATGGAAGGCAAGACCTATCCTGAGTTCAGCACACGCTATCCACTGCTGCTAAAGACTTTCATGAGGAGGCCGGTAAGCATGTATCCAAACGAAACGGGCGTCGTCTATAGAAACCCGGATACCGGCCAATACCACAGATTTACCTGGCGTGAGTGGTACGAGCGCACGTGCCGCCTGGCAAATGCACTGCAATCTTCGCTGGGTGTAAAATCGGGAAAGGCCGGCGAGCCAGGCGACAGAGTTGGCACTATGGCGCTTAACCACCACAGGCACCTGGAGCTTTACTACGCGGTACCCTGCATGGGAGCGGTACTGCATCCTATAGTCCCAAGGCTCTCTCTGGACCATATAGTGCATACAATTGAACATAGTGAAGATAAGGTATTATTCTTCGATGACATTCTACTGCCGCTGGTTGAAATGATATACGACAGGATAAAGCCAGTTGTAGAGAAATTCGTGTACATGTCGGATGGAGGGGGCATACCCGAGACAAAGATTGAGCCCATTTACGATTATGAGGAGCTGCTAAAGGGGCAATCCGCTGAATTTGATTGGCCGTATCTGGATGAGGACACATATGCAACCCTGTGCTACACAACCGCTACTACGGGACTGCCGAAAGGGGTTATGTACACGCACAGGCAACTTTACCTGCATGCCTTGCACTTATTAGCCGCCGGCGCGTGGGCTACGGACCCATCGCGGCCGCACCTTGGCGATGCGGCCGTCCCTATGGTCAACACGCCCTTCTGCCACGCCAATGGATGGGGAGCGCCTCAAATCAATGTATTCTCAGCGAGTAAAATAGTGCTACCGGGTAGGTTCACTGTTGAAGGTTTCTGCGACCTGGTTCAAACCGAGAAAGTGACCAGTACCTCGCTGGTTCCAACGATGCTGGCTATGCTTGTTGAGTACGAAGACCTGAAGAAGTACGACTTGAGCAGCTTGCAGAGCATTGGAGTAGGCGGAGCTGCCCTGCCATTGGGGTTGAAAACCAAGGCTGAGGAGTTGATTCCAGAATTCACCGCTTCTTCGGGATATGGCATGACAGAAACTGGCCCGGTGGCCGTTGTTGCTTCCACCAAGCGATATATGAGGAGCTGGACGAAGGAAGAATTGGATAAGGTCAGGGTTAAGACGGGGTTGCCCATTGCGGGGCTTGAGGTTGATATTGTCGACGAGAATAGCAGGCCCGTGCCGCGTGATAATGAGACTATTGGGGAAATTGTGATGAGAGGTCCTACAATTATGGAGAAATACTACAATGATCTTGAGAGGACCGCTCAGGTATGGAGGGATGATGGGTGGTTCCACACCGGGGATGTGGCAAAAATTGATGAAGAGGGTTACATGACCATCGTAGATAGGATAACGGATGTGATAAGAAGCGGTGCGGAGATGATTCCGACGGTGCTACTGGAGAACCTGACGGCGACGGCTGACTTCGTTCTGGAGGCGACCTATGTGGGTGTTCCGGATTCCAAATGGGGGGAAAGACCGCTAGCCCTCATAAAGCTGGTGCCTGGCGCCACCGAATCTGAGAATGATATATATGATTTCCTTGAAACCGAAGGGGTGGGAAAGGGCAAGCTAGCCAGATGGATGCTTCCCGATTTCATAGCGCTCACCGATGATATACCAAAGACCAGCGTGGGAAAGTACGACAAGAGAACGATCAAGCAGGGGATAGAGGAGTTCCTATCGAAGGCCAAGAGAATGCGCGAAGGCTGAGAATACGGCATCGCTTCTGGTAATATGATTGGCTAAAGTACGTATGAGCGGCTCAGAGCGGGCAATCGTAAATTGGAGCCTATTATCTTGGTGAATAAACTTAGGAAGGGAGTACGAAATGGAAGATAAGACTTATCCTGAGTTCAGCACGCGCTACCCGTTACTGCTGAAGACTTTCATGAAGAGGCCGGTAAGCCTGTATCCGAATGAAATAGGCGTCGTTTACAGGAATGCGGATACCGGCCAGTACCAGAGATTTACCTGGAGCGAGTGGTACGAGCGTACGTGTCGCCTGGCAAATGCCCTGCAATCTTCTCTGGGTGTGAAGCCGGGAAACGCAAGCGAACCGGGCGATAGAGTTGCTACAATGGCATTGAATAACCACCGGCATCTGGAGCTTTACTATGCAGCTCCGTGTATGGGAGCGGTATTGCATGCCATAGTTCCAAGGCTTTCTCTGGACCATATAGTGCATACAATAGAGCACAGTGAAGATAAGGTTCTATTCTTCGATGACCTCATTCTGCCGCTGGTTGAAATGATATACGACAGGATAAAGCCAGTTGTAGAGAAATTCGTGTACATGTCCGATGGAGGGGGGATGCCGGAGACAAAGATTGAGCCCATATATGATTATGAGGAGCTTCTGAAGGAGCAATCCGCTGAATTTGAATGGCCGTATCTGGATGAGGACGCGTATGCAACCCTGATGTATACCACCGCCACAACAGGGCTGCCGAAAGGGGTCATGTACACGCACAGGCAGCTTTACCTGCATGCCTTGCACTTGATAGCTGCTATGAGCTGGGCTACGGACCCATCCCGACCGCACCTCGGCGATGCTGAGGTGCCCATGCTTAACACACCTTTCTGCCATGCCAACGGGTGGGGGATGCCTCATATTTACGTCTTTGGGGCATGTAAAATGGTGCTACCAGGGAGATTCACCCCTGAAGGCTTCTGCGACCTGGTTCAGACTGAGAAGGTAACCAGTACAACATTAGTTCCAACGATGCTGGCCATGCTAATTGAGTATGAAGACCTGAAGAAATATGACCTGAGCAGCCTGCAAAGCATTGGTGTAGGTGGAGCTGCTCTACCATTAGGATTGAAAACCAAGGCTGAGGAGTTGATTCCAGGGTTCAGCGCCACTTCAGGATACGGCATGACTGAAACTGGCCCTGTCGTGGTCGGTGCCGCTACGAAGCGCTACATGAGAGATTGGCCGAAGGAAGAGCTGGACAAGATCAGGGTCAAGACGGGGTTGCCTATTGCGGGGCTTGAGGTTGATGTTGTAGATGAGGATAGTAGGCCGGTACCGCGCGACAACGAGACGATTGGAGAGATCGTACTCAGGGGCCCCTGGATCATAGAGGAATACTACAAAGAACCTGAGAAGACGGCGCAGGTATGGAGGGATGATGGGTGGTTTCACACCGGGGATGTGGCTAAGGTTGATGAGGAGGGCTACTTAACAATCATGGATAGGATAACGGATGTGATAAGAAGCGGTGCAGAGATGGTTCCAACCGTGCTGCTGGAGAACCTGACGGCGACAGCGGACTGTGTTTTGGAGGCGACCTATGTAGGTGTTCCGGACCCAAAGTGGGGGGAGAGACCGATGGCGGTAATAAAGCTGGTGCCTGGAGCTACTGAATGTGAGGATGATATATACAAATTCCTTGAGGTCGAAGGGGTGGACAAGGGTAAGCTGACCAAATGGATGCTTCCAGATTTCATAGCGCTTACCGATGAGATTCCCAAGACCAGTGTGGGGAAGTACGACAAGATAACGATTAAGAAGGAGTCGGAGAAGTTCCTGTCCAAGGCTAAGAGAATGCGTGAAGCATGAGCCGCCGGCGTCTGTTTTGGCGATTTGACGGCTGAGATACCGCTGGGAAGACTGGAGCCTGTATAGGGGAATGAATTTGAAAAAGGGGGTATGAAGTGGAAGGCAAGACATATCCTGAGTTCAGCACACGTTACCCGTTACTGTTGAAGACTTTCATGAAGAGGCCGGTAAGACTGTATCCGAATGAAATAGGCGTCGTTTACAGAAACGCTGACACTGGCGAATACCAGAGATTTACCTGGCGTGAGTGGTACGAGCGTACGTGTCGGCTGGCGAATGCCCTGCAATCTTCTCTGGGTGTGAAGCCGGGAAACGCAAGCGAACCGGGCGATAGAGTTGCTACGATGGCGCTGAATAACCACCGTCACCTGGAGCTTTACTATGCAGCTCCCTGCATGGGAGCGGTATTGCATGCGATAGTTCCAAGGCTTTCTCTGGACCATATAGTGCATACAATCGAACATAGTGAAGATAAAGTTCTATTCTTCGATGACCTTCTACTGCCGCTGGTTGAAATGATATACGACAGGATAAAGCCAGTTGTAGAGAAATTCGTGTACATGTCGGATGGAGGGGGGATACCGGAGACAAAGATCGAGCCCATATATGATTATGAGGAGTTGCTAAAGGAGCAATCCGCTGAATTTGAATGGCCGTATCTGGATGAGGATGCGTATGCGACCCTGATGTACACCACAGCCACTACGGGACTGCCCAAGGGAGTTATGTTCACTCACCGTCAGCTTTATCTGCAGGCTTTACACGTGATGGCCAGCATGAGCTGGGCTGCGGACCCGTCCCAGCCAAACCTTGGAGATGCTGCTGTGCCTATGCTTAACACACCTTTCTGCCATGGCAACGGATGGGCGATGCCCCATATTTACGTCTTTGGGGCGTGTAAAATGGTGCTGCCAGGAAGATTCACTGTTGAAGGTTTCTGCGACCTGGTTCAAACCGAGAAAGTGACCGGTACATCATTAGTTCCAACGATGCTAGCCATGTTAATTGAGTATGAAGACCTGAAGAAGTATGACTTGAGCAGTCTGCAGAGTATTGGTGTAGGTGGCGCTGCTCTGCCATTGGGGTTGAAAACCAAGGCTGAGCAGTTGGTTCCAGGATTTACCGCCACTTCAGGATACGGCATGACTGAAACTGCTCCTTTCGTGATTACTGCTTTTACCAAGCGCTATATGAGAAACTGGTCTAAGGAAGAACTGGATAAGATCAGGGTCAAGACGGGGCTGCCCATTGCGGGGCTTGAGGTCGATATTTTCGACGAAAATAGTATGCCGGTGCCGCGTGATAATGAGACGATAGGGGAGATCGTAGTGAGGGGCCCCTGGATCATGGAGCAGTACTATAAAGATCCTGAGAAAACTGCCCAGATGTGGAGGGATGATGGGTGGTTCCACACCGGGGATGTGGCTAAGATTGATGAAGAGGGCTACGCAACGATTGTGGATAGAATAACGGATGTGATAAGAAGCGGTGCAGAGATGATTCCAACCGTGCTACTGGAGAACCTGACGGCAACGGCGGATTATGTTTTAGAGGCGACTTATGTAGGTGTACCAGACCCCAAATGGGGGGAGAGACCGATGGCGGTAATAAAGCTGGTGCCTGGAGCCACCGAATGCGAGGATGATATATATAGATACCTTGAGGTCGAAGGGGTGGAAAAGGGCAAGCTGACCAAATGGATGCTTCCAGATTTCATAGCGCTCACCGACGAGATACCAAAGACCAGCGTGGGGAAGTATGACAAGAAAACGATCAAGCAGGGGTTAGAGGAGTTCCTATCGAAGGCCAAGAGAATGCGTAAAGCCTGAGACACTGGCCTTGAATTTGTCCCACAAAAGCGCTTCGCTTCTCGTCGCTGCGTTGCTCATTGCGCTGGCTCTTCAGAACACGAATGGGATCAGTGCCCTGCGTTGTGGTGGGTAGTCAGGGAACTGGATCGGGTACCAGTTGTGATGGGCACGTGCTCTCGGTACCAGATTGGCCGCAGTCCAAACGGCGAAGACGAGACCAGGCAAAGACCATATTGCGATGGCCCATCCACACCATTCAATGATCTCGCCGAAGTAGTTGGCGCACGAAACGCGTTCGAAAAGCCCCCCGCGAGGAATCTTGTAAACGGTCTCGCCTAGCGTCCGTAGCTGACGTAGTATCCCATCTGAATGATGGTTGATGGCGAAGCCGGCGAAGAACAACAACACACCGATGATGAAGCGCGGGTCCGTCAGCCAATCGGACGAGTAGCCGGGCCCAATGGTGTTAATGTAACGCCCGTTGAGATATGCGTTGACCGCGTTGAAAGTGAAACCAAGGCTCATGACGAATAGAGTCATGTGCTTCTTGCCCCACCTCATACGGAATGGGAAAACATAGGTGCGGTGGATGTAGTGGATCTGCCACAAGATCAAAAACGTAATTGGGATTATACTGGTGGTGCGGTCGCCCAGGGCGAAGCAGAGGGCGAATACGATCACGGCGGGTGACTCCATAATCACCCACCCCAGCCTACTATTGATCCTGGGCCCCCACCCCTGTCGGGTATGCCGCCCATAGGGCGCTGAAATGAAGAACAGCACTGCGAAGACAACGACGGCCATCACAAACACCGCTATTAACAAGATGTCATAAACTTGATGCTCGTTCATAGTGTGTGGCTATTCTTCGTGTTATTCGCGATTTCCCATTGCAACCGGTGACGGAACTACTCTCAGCCCAGCGGGTATTATCACTGATGATACTGTATAAGGGCCTCTCTATCAAGTCTCTTCAGAACCCCGGTAGCTTATGCTAGCGCTGACATTGGAGGCCCCAAAAGTGCCTGGTTTACAGATATACAGCTACTTGGCCAGACGAAGGGATACTTGGAGCGTCTCTACATTGACTAGGGTATCTTCGCGTGATAAAGTACGAACCACCGTTGTCGGCTGTGAATCAATTGATTTCCTCGCTTGTTCTCAACTGAGGTAGTTAGAAAGCCTACATGGTAACCGCATTATTTTGATAAAGGAACAATATGAAGGCGCTGGTTACGGGGAGCACGGGTTTTCTGGGCAGCAATGTCGTAGAACGCCTGCTGGCAGAGGGATACGAGGTACGCGCCCTGGCTCGCACGACATCGAACATTACTCACCTGAAGAACACAAGGGCAGAGATCGTCTTCGGCGACGTAGAGGATTATGATAGCCTTTGCCCCGTGGTCGAAGGGATTGATGTGGTATTCCACGCTGCAGGCAGGGTTACGCCAGGGTGGGGGCGGTGGCAGCAATTTGAAGCCACGATCGCGAAAGGCACCGAGAATATGCTCAAGGCTAGCGCCGAGGCTGGGTGCCCCCGTTTTCTCTACGTCAGCACCGGGGGTGTCTATGGCAAGGCATGCGAGGGCGACACCCCTGCTTGCGAGTCAACTCCCTGCCAGGTGGTATTCGGGCCTGACACCTACTATGAGAGTGCCAAAATGCGGGCTGAGAAAGCAGCCCTCGAGTACCACAATCAGGGTAAAATCCAGGTCTCAATTATCCGACCAGGAGCGATATACGGACCCAGGGATAAGCTCGTCGCCGATCGGGTATACCGTCAGGTATCGCTACCTATCGTAATATGGCCGGGAGCATCGAACCCTAAGTATAGTATTGTCTTCGTCTCTGATGTTGTCGATTGTGCTATCGTGGCGGCTACCAGTGATCGGGCTGTAGGACAGATTTACAATGTGGCTCCACGCTATAGCGTACGATTTCGAGAGTTCGCAGCCAACATGATACAGGCCATGGGTGGGTCAAAGCTTCAGATGACCATTCCCTACTCTATAGGCTACGCTTGGTGTGCGCTGATGGAGAGCTGGTCGGGGCTGCGGCGTGTCAATGATATGCCTTATTTGACCCGTTCCGCTCTCCGGTTCCTCAATAAGGGCATGGTCCTCGATGGCTCTAAAGCCAGGGACGAACTTGGATGGGAGCCGAAGGTTTCCATAGAGGAGGGCACCAGACTCTATGTCCAGTGGCGGCGATCACAGGAGAAGAAGTAATTTTAAAGGAAAGCCTCTTGTGAAGACATCCTCGGTAACAGTCGTTCACCATGTTCAGTGGAAAACCAGGGCGATTCATCTCCAACGGCATGTAGCCAAGGTTCTACGTCAAGTCTTGACTTTATGAGAAGGTGTAGGGTTATAATGCAGATTGCTTTAACAAGGTGACAGGGCGAAACTGGGACGTAAGGAGGTGATGCTGTAATAAAAGCCTGTTGACAAAGCGCTGACGGGTAAAAACATAGCGATATTGTCAATTGAAGAGGAGGGAAGAAGTGAAAGGGAGAAGAAAAGGAATACAAATTGCTTTAGCGGTACTGATGATTGTCTCAGCGGCAGCGGTCCTGGCTTTTACTGGCTGTGGAGGAGGAGACGGGGGTCCCGCAGGCAATGAGACCATCAAGCTCAAGTTTTCCCAGCCCCACCCGGCACTCCCCGGCTTTTGGGGTGCACCTGCCTCCGAGGGCGCCATGTACTACTGGGAGAAGGCGGTTGAGACGGTTACCGAGGGCAGGGTCGACATCGAGCTCTACACCTCGGAAACGCTGAACAAGCAGGAACTGGCTTTC
>Ga0307432_1000681_pt1 | contig 23901 bp, 25 predicted proteins | sample SalMarWE160150MG_FD_202158 | JGI IMG/M metagenome (GOLD analysis project Ga0307432, IMG submission 202158) | Salt marsh sediment microbial communities from the Plum Island Ecosystem LTER, Massachusetts, United States - WE1603-150 | ecosystem: Environmental > Aquatic > Marine > Intertidal zone >...
ATTTTAAAAGAAGCAAAAGAAGATTAAAGTATTATAAACTTTTTATAAATCAATTTCATAAAATTTCTCTTACTAAAATATCATTAAAGATACAAAATCGATCAATCTATCTATAAACACTTCATTTTCCCAAAAAAAACAAAAAAGGAGAAAATTAATGGAAGGGAAAGATACAAAGACTCATAGAGACCTGGAAATATGGAAGGAAGGGATAAAGTTTGTTACAAAAATATACAAGTTAACAAAAAAATTTCCGAATGAAGAACTTTATGGACTAACATCTCAAATGAGAAGAGCCGCAGTGTCTTACCCCTCAAACATCTCTGAGGGGGCAGCCCGGGATTCAATTACCGAATATATTAGATATATATACATCTCGCTTGGTTCGTTATCAGAACTGGAAACACAGCTAATTATAAGTAGAAATCTTGGATTCGCATCAGATATTGATAATTTACTTTTAGATATCAAAACACTAAATAGCAGAACACGCAGCTTTGTTAAATATCTGAAAGGGAAAAAATGATCCTCCTAACCTTCTAACCTCCTAACTTCCTAACAGTGATGGTTCCCATCACTTGACTTTTCCCCTAATTCCTTTAAATTCAGAATCAAAAATATTGGACAAATATGATATTTTTGTATTCATGGCTTATATTTAATTTAAATTACCAAGAGAAATAGGAGTCAAAGTTGAAAATTAACTTATTGGAAACAAAAAATTCTAGTCTCTCATATTATCGAAAAATCATAGCGGTTTTGAAAACTCTCAAAGAAGAGTTTGCTGAATTTGTTAGGTTGAATAAATTATATAAGACAAGAAAAAGCGTAAGGTAGGGAGAATATTCTATGAAACGTTGTGTAAAGAACATACTTAAACGACAGCTATTTTCCATTTACAAACTTGGCACACGCTGCGGAGTTCATGTTTTACCGGTTCACTATTATTCCCCTATTCCGGATATTGTAGAACTTGGAAAAACTAAGAATATCTGGGCCAAAAAATCAAAACTTCCAGGATTGGATATAGACTTAGACAAACAGATCGATAACCTTAGAAGTATCTGCCTTCCTTACCAATCAGAGTATAACGGTAATAACATCTATAAATATGCTGTGGATAATGCTTTTGGGCCGGGATATGGATATATCGAAGCACAAGCTTTGCATGCAGTAATTCGATACTTTAAACCGAAACGAGTTATTGAGATTGGAAGTGGTGTTTCAACGTGGTGTATGCTTACTGCACTTAAAATGAATAAGGATGAAACTGGTACAGATTATTCAATCACTTGCATCGAGCCTTATCCATCATCAAAACTCAAACAATTGAAAGAAATTAAACTATTGGAAAAACAAGTGCAAACCATAGCCTTTGAAGAGCTTTTTTCAGAACTCAAAGAGAATGACTTTTTGTTCATAGATTCTTCTCACACAGTTAAACCGGGAAGTGACGTCAATTATTTGATTCTTGAGATACTTCCAAGGCTAAATGCTGGTGTAATAGTCCACTTCCATGATATTTTTTTACCCTATGATTACCCTCGAGAAGTTTTGCAGACTTTTTTTCATTGGATGGAGACTTCCTTGCTTAGAGCTTTTCTTATTCATAACAGTAGAGTAGAGATTATATTCTGCCAGAGTCATCTACACTATGATCGAAAAGAGATCTTAAAAGAAGTATTCCTGGAGTATAATCCTCAGTCAGATATAGATGGTATAAAGGATGAGAAATATAAATCGTTCGACTATCCTATAGATGAACATTTCCCTTCATCTATATACATTAAAATACAATAAGCTGTATTACCTAACAATGTACTACACTAGCGGGGTTTCTTTCTGATGCTACACAGAACGTAAGCCCTATCCACTTTTCAAATAACGAAACACGCATTCCACACAAATATGTTCAGATTGAAATGTATAGCAAGAAATCAAATAAATAACTTTACGCATTGTTGAAAATTATAAATTGATATTCGGCACTCGGAACTTAGCACTCCGCACCCCTTACCACCCCACATTTCCCCCCACCCTTGACTTTTCCCCTAATCCCCGTAAATTCGGAATCAAAAATATTGGACAAATATGATATTAATAGATTCCCTCACCACATTAAATTTTAGATTGCTAAGGAAAAGGAGTAAAATTTAAAATGAAAATGAAAGATAAAAAGAGGCTTCATTTAGGTTGTGGTTCATATACCCCTGAGGATTGGATAAATTTAGATGGATCATGGAATGCTTGGTTGACTAAGCACGCATTTATAAAGAAAATATTAGCATTATTGCATTTAATTTCTATCGAACAACTCAACACTAGATGGAATCCGGATATTGTTATTCATGATGTTAGAAAACCTCTACTTTTTCCAGATGATTCAATGAGTGCTATATATTCTTCTCATTTATTAGAGCATCTTTATCTGGAAGAAGCGAAAAAACTACTAGAAGAATGTAATCGTATCTTAAAACCAAACGGGGTATTAAGGATAATAGTTCCTGATTTAAAAGATATTGTTTTAAAATATTTGGAGGAATCAAACAGTGATTCGGCTGCAATTTGTGATTGCGCTGCGGATAAGCTAAATAAGAGATTGGGTTTTCGCAAACCAGAATCACTAAAAGGAAATATCTTCTATAAAATATATACGCGTACAAAAGGCTATCACTCTCATAAATGGCTCTATGATTCTTATTCTCTAAGGAAATATTTTACACAAGCTGGATTTAGAGAAGCAGAAGAAAAACAAATATATCAAAGCAGAATAGACGAAATAGAAAAAATTGAAAAGGAAGAACGGATAGTAAATGGTGCAGGAATTTGTGTGGAAGGAATCAAATAGATATGCAATTTTTTGCCAATTATATTGAAATCATTACAAAATATTCTATGAATTTTAAAAAATCTTTGATTTACGCAAACCCAATGAACTCAACAAACTCAACAAACTCAATCCAATGAAAGGTATAATCTTAGCCGGAGGGAAAGGGACAAGGTTACGTCCCGTAACCCATGTAATAACAAAACAACTTTTACCGGTGTATGACAAGCCAATGGTTTATTATCCTCTTTCGGTTCTGATGTTAGCCGGGATTAACGAGATACTGATAATCTCTACCCCAAAAGATTTAGAACGTTATAGAGGGTTATTCGGAGATGGTTCCCAGCTTGGTTTGAAATTCAGTTACGAGAAACAGGCAGAGCCTAACGGAATAGCAGAAGCATTTATAATAGCGCAAAAGTTTATTGGTGTCGATAATGTTTGTTTAATATTGGGTGACAATATCTTTTATGGACATGGACTGCCAGAATTATTAAAAAGCGCGGTAAAGCAAATCGAAACGAAGGGAGGTGGTGTGATTTTTGGATGTAATGTAAATAACCCTGAAAGATACGGCGTGGTTGAATTTAATAAAAATGGCAATGTGATATCGATTGAAGAAAAGCCGGAAAAATTAAAATCAAATTATGCTGTAACCGGATTATATTTTTACGATAATAATGTAGTCGATATAGCAAAATCATTAAAACCTTCCGATAGAGGAGAACTGGAAATTACAGACGTGAACAATGAGTATCTTAAAAGGAAAAAATTAAATTTGAAACTTCTGGGTAGAGGTTTTGCTTGGTTGGATACGGGAACATATGATGATTTATTGGAAGCCGGTAAATATATAGCTACTATAGAAAGCCGTCAGGGTTTAAAGATAGGGTGCATCGAGGAAATTGCATATAGAATGGGATTTATTAGTGAAAAAAAATTACTGGAAATTGCTGAAAAATACAATAAAAACAATTACGGTGAATATCTCAGGAAAATTTTAGAGAAATAAATGCCTTTTAAATTCAAAAATTTAGAAATTCCCGATGTTATTTTAATTGAACCGCAGATTTTCAAGGACGAACGAGGTTTCTTCATGGAAGCATATAAAGAATCAGACTTTAAAAGATTCGGAATAGAAGAAGATTTTGTGCAGGATAATCACTCAAAGTCCAAAAAAAACGTACTTAGAGGATTACATTATCAAATATCTCCGATGGAACAGGCAAAACTCGTAAGGTGTATAAAAGGAAAAGTATTCGATGTTGCCGTTGACATAAGAAAAGACTCTCCTCATTACGGTAAATGGGTAGGAGAGTATCTCTCCTACGAAAATAAAAATTTGTTTTTTATTCCGGCAGGATTCGCGCATGGGTACCTTGTCTTGGGCGAAGAAGCAGAAATAATTTATAAGGTTACTAAAGAATATTCTCCCGAACACGATAGAGGAATAATCTGGAATGACCCTAATATTAATGTTGATTGGCCTATTGAAAACACCCCTGTTTTATCTAAGAAAGATTCAAAACTACCGTTGTTGGAAAATGCGGAAATTGTTTTTAAAATTGATTTTTCAGGCTCAATGTCGGGGATAGAATTTAACTAATAATATGAATACTATTCAAAGAATTGCAAAGAATATAGTAATTTTATTTACTTCCTCGGTAATAAGATAGATCAATGTCGAATCATAGAATCGCTTTACAATTTGTTAAAAATAAAGTGCTAAACCCTTTATATACCAAATTCTTTCAAGATACAATGAATATATTTAAGAGTGAGCTTTTCGATTGTGGTACTGTTTTAGATTTAGGATGTGGTTATAATTCATCAATTCAATATTGCGATGTGTCTTTTTCAGTTGGAGTCGAATTATTTGACCCTTATTTACAAAAAAGCAAAAAGAAAAGAATTCACAACCAATATATAAAAGCGGATATTAGTAAACTCGATTTTAAACCAAAGTCTTTTGATGCCATTATCTGTCTAGAAGTACTTGAACACTTAACAAAAAGAAACGGATATGAATTAATTGGAAAAATGGAAAAATGGGCAAGAAAGAAAATTATAATTACAACACCAAATGGATATATTTGGCAAGATGGATACGACAACAATCCATTACAGATTCATAAATCTTCATGGAGTCCTGGTGAACTGAAAAATTTTGGCTTTAAATTGTATGGGATGAATGGTTGGAAAAAAATCAGGGGATGTAGAGGTTCTATAAAATATAAGCCTACCTTTCTGTGGGCAAGAATCTCAGATTTGACTCAAAAAGTAACTTATTATTGGCCAAATTTGGCGTTTCAGTTGTTTGCTATTAAGAAAATCAATGAATGCGAGCCAAGATGAACTCTCTCAAAATTTCAACCCTAATCTTCAACTGGAATGAACGGAAATATACAATTAAATATTTAGAATTATCGTATCAAACTACATATTCTAATTACAGAATAATTCTAATTGAAAACGGTTCTTCTGAAGAAAATAAAATATGTAAAATGGAAGATAAGAATGAAATCTAGTTTTTTCGAATACTCAAGTAAAAAGAAAATGATTAAGGTAATTAATCTTGAAAAATCAAATAAAAATATGGTAAAAACTTTCTACGAATTTCCTTCTAATTTAAAGAGATTGGGAGAAACTCAGCAATGCTGCATACGTGTGCACAGATACCAAAAGAGGAATTTTTATGAATGACTACGAACCAGAATTAAATTTAAAACCAATTTATAATTGCCCTATATGTAAAGGAACGGAATTGAAAATAATAAACAAGATACAGACAATTAATCCAAATTCCGATTTAAAGGTTGAGATTCTAAAATGCGTAAACTGTTTACATTGGTTCGTAAATCCTTCAATTGATCAAAACGATCTTAATATATTATATAAGGAAGCATCAGAGTATGTTGTACCAAAGGGATGGGATGCAAAAAAAACTGCATTTAGCATTCCTGAACAATATATCATAAAAAACGAATCAAAAAATTTAAATACAAAGTATCTTGAAATAGGTATTGGATCAGGTCTTCTTTTTAATTATTTTAAACAAATTGGTTATAATTGCTTTGGTGTTGAACCAGGAGATTGGGGTAAAGGGATTACAAATATCGTACAAGATATAAATGAACTAGATGAAGATAATTTTGATGTTGTAGTTTTAGCCGATATCTTAGAACATGTCGAGGATCCATTATCGTTAGTAAAAAAAGTTTCAAAACTTATCAATGTTGGTACTGTTTACGTTTGTTTCCCCAACAACCAATCCTTACGTGCATTGTTATTAAAAGAAAGATGGAGAATGATAAGACCTTTTGGTCATTTACATTTCTTTTCTAAAAAGTCTTTATCAATTTTGTTCAACTCGAATGGATTTAAAATTAAGCGTTTAATAAAAACTGATTTGCTTAAATTCAGTATGAGAACTCTTTTTAAACCTCCCTATTTTTTAATGAGAATGATCTTATTTTCCGGCCAATCTTTTTTTGGTGACCAATGGATAATCCATCTTACAAGAAATTTAGAATATAAACCAAAAGTTAATATTCCGATATCATGAATAATTTCTTTCAATTAATTATTTGCAACTTTATCAAAATACTTCTGCATATGGCTACACGGTTTAAAAATACAGTTAACCCCCTTAATAAAGATATTAAAATAAATTTCGAAGAGACCAAAACTTACATACCTTTACGTAAATTTAGAAGTCACTATGATGTTAAGCTCTTGCATATACTCTTACCAAACATCATCCCTTTTCGCACGCATTTTTTTCATTCGAGGGTGATTCTCGAAAAATATATTTATATTATTATCTGGAATCTGTTTTATAATTATTAAGGATAACCTTGAGAGAACCTCAATATAATAATAGTTCGCTTAACCCAAGAATCTGTATCCTCCTTACGGCAACTATTGACCCTAAAGGAGTTGCTTTCGTGAAAAGAAATGATCCTTTAGTCAGGAAAAACGATTATATAAATTCGATAAAAATGTGGAGGGAGAAGACGAACTATCCAATAGTATTTTGTGAGAATTCGGGCTATGATATTGGCGACATAGAAAAAATAATGAAGAACGACGTAAATAAAGAAAGTGAATCTCTTAAGTTTGATGGACAAGACTACCCTATAGAATTGGGAAAAGGGTACGGAGAACTCCTTATAATTAAATATGCGGTTCAACATTCAAACCTTATTAAAGCTTCTGATTATGTAATCAAGATTACTGGGCGTTACTTCATTAAAAACATTAAAAAAATTACAAGTGTTTTATCTTACAATAAAGGGGTTTACGTTATGGCAGATTTAAAAAGAAATTTAACATGGGCCGATAGTCGTGTATTTGCTTTTAAACCATCATTTATTCTAGAATACCTATCCGAATTTCAAGATTTGCTTAATGATTCTAAAGGATTTTATTCGGAGCATGCTTTATCACGAGCTGCCTTGCGCGCTATAGCCGATGGGTACAAATGGATACCACTCCCATCCAAACCAATTATTATAGGTTATTATGCTACAGCTGATATTCCTTACAAAACATCTAAGATCCGGTGGTTAGCTGGCGAAATAATCCACCGTGTAAAAAATTATTTGAATAAAAGGTAATAAATGGAAAAAGGTATTCAAAGACGACGAATATTAATAAATGCCTTCATGTCTTTAGTACAGGTAGTAGTACTCGGTGGAGTTCTTTTTATTTTCTATCGATTTTTACTTAGAACTATTGGTGTTGAACAATTAGGGATTTGGTCAGTAGTTTTATCAACAACATCCATAGCTGGGATCGCCAATTTAGGCTTGACTGGTAGTGTTGTAAAGTTTGTTGCGAAATATATAGCAAGAGAGGAAAATGAAATTGTATCAGGGATCATCCAGACTGCTATCATTTCTATCGGTATAATCATCGGTTTTCTTTTACTGATTGGGTATCCCATTATTAAGTGGGTGCTTGGTTTAATTATACCATATAATAATCTAGAACAAGCCCTTTCAATTCTTCCTTATTCTTTGATTTCATTATGGATTATGATAATTTTTGGTGTATTACAATCTGGTATTGATGGACATCAACGGATCGATATTAGAAGTGTCATCCTCATGGCAGGGGCATTATTCCATTTGATTCTTGCTTTTTTTCTAGTACCAAGTTATGGTCTAATAGGGTTAGCCTATGCTCGAGTAATCCAAGCTTCTTTGTTGCTCCTTACAAGTTGGGTTATCCTTAAACGATTAATTCCTCCATTACCAATTTTTCCATACAAATGGGATCGTAAGTTGTTCCGTGAAATGTTGGGATATGGACTTAATTTTCAGGTAATTTCAATAGTCCGGATGCTTTGTGGTCCCACCACCAAAGCACTACTTAGTAGATTTGGAGGACTTTCAATGGTTGGTTTTTATGAGATGGCAACGCGAATGGTCATGCAGATTCGTTCATTGCTTGTTTCCGTCAATCAAGTATTAGTTCCCGCAATTGCCGATCTACAAGAAAAAGAACCTAATCTGATTCAGAATATTTATAAAGATAATTATCGATTAATGGTTTACATAGCCTTACCATTATATTCATTAATTATTGCATGTACACCATTGATTTCTAAAATATGGATCGGACATTACGAATCTATCTTTGTCATCTTTTCTATTTTACTTGCTGTAAGTTTGTTCATAAATGCATTAAGTGTACCGGCTTATTTTTCCTATTTAGGTATAGGCATACTCAAATGGAACACTCTGGGGTACGTTACAACGGCTTTTATGAATGTTGCTTTAGGTTTAATGATTGGTATTTTTTTTGGAGGAATAGGAGTTGTACTTGCATGGGTTATTTCATCGATTACAGGAAGTCTGATAATTGCTATTTCGTATAATTGTAAATACACGATTTCTTTGAGAGAACTCCTACCAAGAGAAAATATGGGGGTTGCTATAGCTTGTTTGATTGCTACTCTTTCTGCACTTTTTATATATTATCTATTTAATCATACCTTTACTCTCACCATAGGTATTAGTATAACCATTATTACGTTTTCGATAATCGTTTTTATCCCTCTATGGTTTCATCCAATGAGAAATCGTATAATGAGGCAAATATCCAGTGAGTTATTGAATAAAAAATCAGGAGTTGAGCTTGAAAAAAAAAATTAAGCTAAAGCGAATAAAGAATTTTCACCAACTATTTTTTTTAGTTTATCAAGGAGGTAACTCTATCGGGAAAAACCTATGGCTACTCACAAATAGATACACTCAAGAGGATGATAAGTGAAAAAAGTAATTATAGTAGATATAAATTATCAGGATGATTCTTACTTAGTTGAATTTTTACTTAAAAAAGGATATGAAGTACACGGAACAATTAGAAGAGCAAGTGTTTTCACTACGGAAAGGATTGACAATTTACAGAAGATATCTAACATATTTGGAGAAGAAACGAAAAAGCATACACACAGATTAGATAAACAGAGAGAAAAAATGCTGGATACAGCAATTACGAAAAAGGGTTTTGTATTTGTAACAAAGATGAAATTCAGAAGAAAACTATGGAAAAGAATCAAGTGGTATCAAAAGAATAAAGGAGTAGCCAAATAATGAATAATCTATCAAATATGCCTTTAGTCTCGATTGTAACCCCTTCGTACAATCAAGGGCAATATCTTGAAGATACGATAAAATCAGTAATCAATCAAAACTATCCGAACTTTGAATATATAATTATTGATGGTGGCTCAACAGATAAAAGTTTAGAAGTTATAAAGAAATATGAAAAATATTTAGAATATTGGGTTTCCGAACCTGATAAAGAACCAGCTGAAGCAATTAATAAAAGGATGAAAAAGACAAATGGGGATATATTAACTTACCTCAATTCGGATGATATTTTATGGAAAAGTTAGAATCAACAGATTTCTTTCGAGAATAAGAATTGATAGTAATAATTGTTAGGAAATTAAAGTGAGATTAATACTTGGAGGTTCCCAACATTTGCATATAGGTTATCCGGCATTTTTATTTTATTTGGTAGCAGGTATTGGGCTTACACTAATATTTTTCCGTCCTTTCTGGGCTTTTCTCTTTTCGGTTTTTTGTCTTACTGCTCGTGACTTCCATGCTGCAGTTTTTGCGAGGCCATCCTTATTTGGACCCTATGTGAATTTGAATGATCTTTTACTCTGGATTGCTTTGATTGCCTTACTTGTAGAGATTATTAGAAAAAAAAAGAAGATGTGGGTTCCGCCTATTTTATTGGCAATTTTTGGATTAATTATTATAGGAGATTTTCAATCGATTTTCAAATATGGCTTTAGTGAAAATGTTTTAAGAAGAATATGGAGCACGGCAATATTCCCTATTATGTTTTTTATAGCGGCAAATATGATATATAATACTAAACGGGCAAAAAAGTTTTATTGGGCTCTATTTTTTGGAGCTACCCTTGCTGCTATAACTCATATGATTGTTATTTACCATAGGATAGCTCTTCAAGGACAAATTACAGATCCATCAACAATTAGGACAATATCTTTTTCGATAAATTGCGGTTCTGCCATATTTATTGGTTCGATATTTGTATTATTGGACTTGAAACTTGGTTCCCTAAGGAAAAATCTATATTATATTGGTTTGATTCTGCTCGGATTAAGTATACTTTTTAGTTTTACTCGAAGTCTGTGGGTTCCCTTAGCAATTGCATTTATTTTTTTACCATTCTTAATCAGAAAGGAAGTGTTTTTTTCTCGCATAAGCATTAAAATTGGGGCAGGTATTGGAGTAAGCATTCTTTTAGTCTCATTGCTTTTCCCAAAATTGGAATTAGGTGAAATTATAACGAAAAGAGTTCAGAGTTTTATACATCAAGAAACCTTTACAGAATCTTATCGAACTCGCAGTGAAGGAGCTAAAACGGAACTTAATACATGGTTGAAAAGTTCTTTGATTTTAGGTGTCGGAAATTGTTTGCCTCAAGAATTTATGAATAAAAAATACGATTATACAGGTGCGTTAAACCATGTTGCATATTCTACATATTTAGCGCATTATGGATTATTAGGATTGATAATCTACTTGATATTTCTGAATATTTTGACAATTAGGGTGGGACGAAATTATTATTTGAAACATCCGGATGATTATGGTGGGGGAATTGCTATAATAGGGGTGGCGGCTGCTATAATGAATATTTCGGGATTTCTTACCTCTGCTTCTCTTCTTGGAGCAACAACTCAAGTGGTAGGTCTGCTTTATGGTGCTGTTTGGGGCCTGTACCATGGAGATTTAAGGAGGCACTAAATGTTGTTTTCTGTTATAACGCCCACATTTAATAGCTGTAATTTCTTGAAAACCAACATAGAAAGTTTGCTTGCTCAGTCATATAAAAACTATGAACATATTGTTGTTGATGGGAAATCCGATGATGGTACAATTGATTTGCTGAAAAGCTATCCTAATGTTAAATTGATAAGTGAACCGGACAATGGCATGTATGATGCCATAAACAAGGGTATAGGTATATCATCGGGAGACATTTTGGCATATCTGAACGCAGACGATCGGTATTTTCCTTATACCCTTGAAACAGTAGCCAAAGTTTTTCTAAAGTATCCCAATATAGACTTTATTTACGGCTACTGCACATACATCGACGAAAACGAAAACCCGCTTTATGTTTATAAAGCATTGCCATGGATACCACAGATAGTCAGAAAGGCACGCTATACATGGGCTCAACAGAGTTTTTTTTGGAGAAGGAGGATTCATAAGAAAATCGATTTGTTTGATTCTACCTTGAGATATTTAGGAGACCGTGATTTCTTTAAACGTATTGTTGAACATAGCTTTAATGGGAAACTTGTGCGAATATCATTGGCTAAGTTTATGGTGCGAAAAGCATCCTTTGAAAGAGCTTTAACTCCCATTCAAATAGCAGAAAATAGGATTCTTACAAAGCGTTACAGAAAGGACAAATCACATCCATTCTATATTCTCAATGAAATGTTGTTTAAATTTATAAATATTAATACCTATGTTCTTCGTACTATTTGCATATTAAAAGGGAAACCTGTTATTTAGTTAAATTGACACGCATTACTTCTATAATGGCTATGGATTTGGTATAAAAACGAGGCAAAAGTGAGTTTAAAAAAGGAGAGAAAGCGGATAGAAGCCAGGCGAAATGAGAGTAAAAGGTATACAATATACAAGTTTGATAAAAAGAATTGCTCTACTTGCAAGTACAATGAAACGTGTCCTATAAAGAGACAAAAGAAGTATTTCAGCATATTGATTTATGATTGGACATATGAATTATTAGAGAGAGGAGAAAAATTAAAAGAGAACAAAAAGAAACGTGCCCCCGTGGAGAGTGTATTCTTCATCCTTAAGTACCCATTAGGGTTAGATAGGATACCAATTCGAGGTCTTTTAAAGATGGACTACTGGGCGAAGATGAAGGGAATAGCGTTTAACTTTGAAAGGATAATGCGTTATATGGAAGAAAATCCACCAAGAGTAAGTGAGGTAAGTGCAAATAATGTTGGTTTCACAATATTTTTCATTTTTGAGCACTTTTTCAAGAAAATTTCGAAGAAATTCTTATGGGAAGGCCTTTTTTCGGTAAAACAGGTTGAATTTTTCCGATTTCTTAACCTATGTTTTTGCAGGTAGCTCAATAAACAATGTTTAGAAAAAGATATAGCTTTTCTAAAAAGAAAGTTGCCTTATTAACTACCATAATTGCTCCTTATAGAATTCCCTGTTTCAATAAAGTAGCTGAATCCGATGGTTTTGATTTTGATGTTTTTTTCTATGCTGAAAATACAAAAAACAGAGAATGGAAAATATATAAAGAGAAAATCAAATTCAATTATATAGTTTTAAAGGGATTGCATTTTGACTTTAGAAACGAAAGGACTATACATCTAAATTTTGGACTGTTTTCGCATTTGTTGAGAAAAAAATATGACTTAATTGTTATAGGAGAATATAAACAGCCAACCGCATGGGAAGCTTTTATTTTTTCCAAGCTTTTAAGGACTAAAATTTTTCTCTTTGGAGAAAGTACTTTAAGAGATAAAAGGTCGGGAAATAGGGTATATGAAAATCTGAAACGTTTTTTAATTAAAAATAGTTATGGGTTTCTTCCTGCCGGAAAAGCTGCAGCCGAATATTTCAGATATTTAGGTGCCCCTCCCGAAAGAATTTTTGTTGCTCCTTTTCCCGCAAATCATGACTACTTCAGAAAAGAATCCTTGAAATTAAAGTCATATAAAAAAGAATTAAAAATAAAAAAAGGTTATTCTAATATAACTATCTTGTTTTCCGGAAGATTTGTTTATCGAAAAGGGATTTTATTCCTTCTTAAAGCTTACGCGAAACTAAAAGAAGAACATCAGAATATTTGTTTAGTGCTTTTGGGAGATGGACCGGAAAAAGAAAAATATGAAAATTACTGTAAAGAAAATAAAATAGATAATGTTTTTTTTGAAGGTTTTATCCAACAGGAAGATTTACCTCAGTATTATGCTTCTGCTGATATATTTGTTTTGCCATCGCTTTCAGACCCATGGGGTTTAGTAATCAATGAAGCTATGGCGTTTGGTTTGCCAATAATTTCTACTAATACAGCAGGAGCGACATATGACCTGGTTAAAGATGGCATAAATGGGTTTGTTGTAAGAGCAGGAGAGGCGACTGATTTATATAGGGCATTAAAAATATTATGCGATAATCAGGCACTAAGAGAAAAAATGGGCAAAGAATCTTTAAAAATTATAGAGAAGCATACACCTGAAAAATGGGCTCAAAGTTTTATATATGCCGTAAGTAAAACCCTCGGAATTTAAAATGAGATGAAAGAGAGAAAAAAAATATTAATTAATTTTCTATCTCCAATTGCTGGAGGCGGTATAACATATATAAAAAACCTTCTACCCGAACTAAGTCAATTGGATTCTAATAACAAATACTTTGTTTTTCTACGCAGTTCGACTGCTTATTTAGGTTCAAATCTTCCGGACAATTTCAAAATAATTCAAATTGGTTTACCCTGCAAGAATTTGCTCCTACGTTTTATTTATGAACAATTCATTTTGCCTATCTTTATTAAAAAAAATAGGATTGATTTACTGTTTTCAACAGCCGACGTCACCAGTTTTCTGTCACCTTGTCCTGTTGTACTTTTAATACGTAACTCAAATCCTTATTTCCAAAGTAAAATTAAGCGAACTATTTCAAAAAGAATTAAATTTAGCCTCGAAAAGATTCTTTCAAGATTTTCAACTATAAAGGCAAGAGAAATTATATTCGTAAGTAGTTGGTTTGAATCTACAGTTTCGGAGCAATTAAAAATTCCATCTCATAAAGCTTTAACAATCTATCATGGGGTAAATGTAAATGATTTTAAGGAAGTAAACGAAGCATTAATTGATGAAAATTTTAAAAATAAAACGAAATTTTTAAAATATTATATACTTATAGTTTCAGACATATATCCACATAAGAATTTTGAGGTTGTCCTCAAAGCATATAAAAAGATACCGGAGGATTTAAAAGATCAATATAAACTCGTTATTGCAGGAAGAAATTTAACCCCCCAATATTTAGATAAACTGAATGAAATGGTTGATGATTTTAAAATTGAAAATCAAGTACTTTATTTGGGTCAGGTAAACTACAGTAATATTCCTTATCTCTATAAAAACTCTTCGCTTTTCGTTCTGCCTTCTTTGTTGGAATCGTTTGGTCACACTTTAGTTGAAGCAATGGCTGCAGGTATACCGATAATAGCTGCAAGTACTACAGCGATACCAGAAGTAATGGGAACTGCAGGGATTCTCTTCGATCCACATAATCATGAGGAACTTGCCCAAAAGATAACAAAAGTGCTTAGGGATAAAAAATTGCGAGCGGAACTTATAAAAAGAGCAAATAAGAGAATAAAACAATTTTCCTGGGAAAAAACAACACGAGAGACTTTAGAAGTGTTTGAAAAAATATTAAATAAAAAAAGAAACGCGGAATGCAAATAAAGACATATAGAAAAACTTCTAATTAATAACATAAAGAGAGGGTAAATGAAACAATTACTGCAGAATTATAAAACAGGCGAGCTTGAACTGGCTGAAGTTCCAATCCCTGCTGTTAAATCGGGTGGAGTTTTGATAAGAAACTTTAATTCTCTTGTTAGTGCAGGGACCGAGAAATTAATGATTAATCTGGCAAAAAAGAGCCTTATCGGAAAAGCGAAATCCAGACCTGATTTAGTACAGAAAGTAATAAAAAAGATTAAATCAGACGGACTCATAGAAGCATATAAACAGGCAATGGGACGTCTGGATAGTCCAATACCATTGGGTTATAGCTGTGCCGGTGTGGTAGAAGGAGTCGGAAAGGAAGTCAATGAGTTTAAAAAAGAAGATAGAGTTGCCTGTTTTGGAAGCGAATACGCATCCCATGCAGAAATGGTATGGGTACCTAAAAATTTGACCGTAAAGATTCCCGAAGCTGTATCTTATGAAGAGGCATCTTTTGTAGCTCTCGGAGCAATAGCACTACATGCCCTAAGATGTGCCGAAGTAACTCTGGGCGAGAATGTAGTAATTATAGGCATTGGGCTTTTGGGCTTAATCGCGATTCAATTGCTCGAAGCTTCCGGATGCAATGTATTTGGAATAGATATCAAAGAAGACAAACTTGAACTCGCAAAGGAACTGGGAGCAAAAGGAACTTGTAAGCCCGATGAAGATGTGGTAGAAAGGATCAATCATTTTACTGATGGAAACGGAGCAGATAGTGTTATAATATTTGCCAGTACCGACAGCAACCAACCGATTGAGCAGGCATCGGAAATTGCAAGAAAAAGAGCCAGGATAGTTGTTCCCGGAAAAGTTGGACTTGAAATACCCAGAAAAACATTTTACGAAAAAGAGCTAAATTTTGTGGTTTCCTGTTCTACCGGTCCGGGCGTGTATGATGAGAATTACGAATCGAAAGGTATAGATTATCCGATTTCATATGTGAGATGGACGGAAAATAGAAACATGAAACAGTTCCTGGAATTGGTTTCTAATGGAAAAGTCAATTTAAAGAAATTAATTACGCATCGCTTTAAAATAGATAAAGCTCTCGATGCTTACGAGATGATTTTGAAAGAAAAAGAACCTTTTATTGGTATACTTCTCGAATATGATAAAAAAGAAGATAAGAAATTAAGTTCTACATTTGAGATAAAAAAAGAGGACAAAAAGAAAGAATCAAAAGCTTCTGCTAAGATTGGAATGATCGGCGCAGGACAGTTCACAAAAGGAACTCTCCTTCCGGCTATAAAGAAAGTTAAAATACCATATGATTTAGTAGGTGTCGCAACTGCCTCCGGGCATAGCGGAAAACATACTGCAAAAAAGTTTGGTTTCAACTACTGCACAACCGACTATAAAGAAATCCTGAACGATAAAGATATAAATCTCGTCCTTATAACCACAAAACATGGACTTCATGCAAAGTTTGTAATGGAATCTTTAAAAGCCGGAAAAGATGTTTTCGTAGAAAAACCTCTCTGCCTTAACGAACAAGAACTTAATGAAATAATAAAGGTTTATAATAAAGTTAACTCGGAACTCGATACTCAGAATTTAGATAGAAAAAATAGTGACGCGGGACTCACGACTCATGACTCAGGACAACTTTTAGCAGTCGGCTTCAACCGTAGTTTTTCTCCCTACACAAAATTTATTAAAGAACAATTTGGAAAAATAGATGAACCAATAGTAATAAACTGCAGAGTTAACGCGGGGTTTATCCCGAAAGATAGTTGGGTTAATGATCCCCAGCAGGGAGGCGGAAGAATAATAGGTGAGGTCTGCCATTTCGTTGATTTGATACAGTATCTTTCCAATTCACTGATTGAAGAAGTTTATGCACTTTCAATAAGCGGCGGTATTGATCCTGTTCTTGAGAAGGACAATCTGGCAATTAATTTAAAAATGAAGAATGGTTCGGTCGGGAATATTGTTTATGCTGCGAATGGGGATAAGTCTTTTTCGAGAGAAAGGGTGGAAGTTTTCGGGAAAGGGTCGGTAGGAGTAATAAATAATTTCAAATCCGCAAGCTTTACGAGAAATTCAAAGACAAAGGAAAAGAAAAGTTATATGACGATAGACAGAGGACACACCGGAGAAATGGAATCCTTGTTCAAAGCAGTAAAGGAAGGCAAGAACTTTCCTGTTTCTTTTGAAAAATATGTTAATACAACACTTACAACGTTCAGGATTGAGGACTCACTGAAAACTGGGAAGCCTGTTAAAATAGAATTTAAAAATACAAAAGATTAACTCATTAATGAAAAAATTGCGAATTTTGTTGTTATCACAATATTATCCGCCTGAGTTGGGAAGCGCTGCTATGAAGATGTCGGAACTCGCGGATGGGATTGTAAATAAAGGACATTCCGTAACTGTAGTAACCGGTTTCCCGAATTATCCAAAAGGGAAAATATTCGAAAATTATCATCGTTCATTTCTTAAAACAGAAAAAATCAATGGTGTAAAGGTTATAAGAGTACCTCTAATAGTTCCAAAAATAAGGGCAAACTTCATTCACCGAATGTTAAACCATACTTCTTTTATGTTGACCTCAATATATGGAGGTCTTGCTGCTGAAAAGCCGGATTTAATTTATTATTATTCACCCCCTCTTTTTCTTGGATTTTCAGCCTGGATTCTGGGAAAAATATACAGAGTTCCAACCGTAGTTGAAATTAATGATTTATGGCCTCAAGCCCCAATAGCGCTTGGAATATTAAAAAATAAATTTATTATAAAATTTGCAGAGAAGTTTGAGAAATTCGTTTATAATAATACTAAATATTTATTCTTTTACTCGAGAACAATGAGGAATCAAGTGGTAGAGAAGGGAATACCAAAAAGTAAGACCGAAATACATCCGCTCTGGATTTCAACAAGGGAATTTTCTCCTGTTCCTCAGGAAAAGATAAATGAAATAAAGAAAAAATATAAATTGGATGGCAAATTTTTATTGATGTATGCCGGTCTTATAGGTCTTCCTCAAGGTTTGGATATTCTAATTGAAGTTGCAAATAGATTAAAGGATAACAAAGACATTGTATTTGTTCTCGTTGGAGGGGGTGCAGAGGAAGAAAATATTAAAGAAAAAAGCAAAAAAGCCGGACTCGAAAGCATCAGATTTATTTCATTTCAACCGAAAGAAGAGATACCTGCTTTTCTTTCTTCTGCGGATGTCCTGTTCGCGCATCTTAATCCTGCGCCTTTCCGTAAAGGAACTATACCGGGTAAAGTGCTCGCTTATATGAGTATGGGCAAACCTCTTCTTGTTGCAGTCAAAGGAGAAACCAATGATCTGGTAAATAGGAGCAACTCCGGACTTACTGCCAAACCGCGAGACGCAAAATCCATTGCAGAGAATTTAAAAAAATTATATAATAAGAAAGATATGAGAAAAGAAATGGGCAGAAATGCAAGGAACTATGCGATAGAAAATTTCGAAAAAGAGCTAATGCTAAATACCCTGGAGAATAAATTCATAGAAATAGCGAGACATTAATGAAGCTCGAATTAAAAAACAGATTTAAGGGCTTCAGGGCTTTAAAATGGCATAAAAATTACCTTTACACTTCTAATGGTTACACACTATTTAGAACTGAAATTAAAAATTTGTCAGATAATTCAAATATTAATTGGGAAAAAGTTGGGTTCTTTAAACAGAATTTTCTAAGAAACTTGGGTTCAAAGTATAGAATGAGTGCTCGATTTCTGAGAAGCGGATTTCAATGTCTGATATTTTATGACGATAAAATTGTCGCCGTTATCGATAAACATATTGCGGTACTTGAAAAAGATAGTAAAGAATTTAAATCCACGTTTAAAATAATAAAGGGTACGAGACCTCTTGGGTTGGCAGTAACCCCTGATGGAAGTATCTATTGGGGAGAATATTTCAGTAATAAGGAAAGAGAAACGGTCTCTATTTATGCCTCAAAAGACGGCGGATATACATGGGGAATAGTCTATACTTTTCCGAAAGGAACAATCCGACATATTCATAATATATTTTACGATTCTTTTGACGATTGCCTGTGGATACTTACAGGAGATGAAAATTCAGAAAGTAGGATTTTAAAAACAGATAAAGATTTCAATTCGATGGAAGCTGTGTTTCAGGGAAATCAGCAAAGCAGAGCTGCAACTATGATTATAGAGAAAGATTATATTTATTACGCGACCGATACCCCTTATGAACAAAACCACATATATAGAATAGAAAGAAAAACCGGACAAAAAGAAAAACTTGGAGAAATTTCCGGACCAAGTATGTACAGTTGTAAAGTAGGTGGAATGTATTTTTTTACCTCGGCGGCAGAACCGGGGGAATATTACTATCCCGCGGCATGTATATGGGGAAGTATCGATGGTAGTAAATGGCATAAATTAATCGAATGGGGTAAAGACAGATGGCATCCGGGATATTTCCAGTTTGGAAACGTAGTTTTGCCAAAAGGAACGACAGAAGAGAAAATTTTAGCTGTGAGTGGGGCTGCAGTTAAAGAAATCGATGGCGATACTTTAATCTGGGAAGTTATTTTATAAATTATTATGAAAAAAGAAAAAATTCTTATGATAGGAGTCGAAGAAAATCCTTCTTTACCATTTATTCATTCTTTAGCTAAGAAAGGTCTGGAAATTCATGTCGGAAGCTACAGAAGAAACTGTCCCGGTATATTTTCTCGTTTTCCTAAAAAAAGATATATTTATCCCTCTCCTTTTGAGAGCGAGGATGCTTTCATTGAAGAAATAATAAACATTCTAAAACAGGAAAATTATAAAGTAACTATTATATTTGGAGAGCATAATGCTAATGTTCTCACAAGATTTAAAAACGAACTTGAAAAGTTTACAATATTACCAATAAATGATTTTGATAAATATATAAAATGCAGAGATAAGAAAAACACGTTGAAAATGGCACAGAAAATCGGTGTGCCAACTCCCAAAACCTACTTCCCTGACGAGATGGGAATAGAAAATATTGCGGAAACAATTACTTATCCTGCAGTGTTGAAACCAAACGAAAGTTTTGGTGCCCGCGGGATTACTTACCCTGTATCCTCTGAAGAATTAATTGCTTTATATCGACAAACCAAAGAAGAATATGGGGAATGCCACGTTCAGGAATTCATCCCTCCGGGAGGAGGACAGTTCAAAGCAGAAATATTTCACGATAAAAATATGAGACTTATTGGGTGGTGTGTTTATGAGAAAATCAGGTTTTATCCTCCGAAGGGAGGTTCGAGTACCTTTAACAGAACTGTCGACAGACCGGATATTCTTAAGTTGGGCGCAAAAATATTACAGGAAATCGGATGGTTTGGAATTGGCGATTGTGATTTTATTGGGGATCCAAGAGACGGTAAGCCCAAATTGATGGAAATAAATTCAAGGATAACAAGAAGTATAAGGATATGTACTCTGGCAGGAGTAGACTTTCCGTATATGTTATATAAATTAGCCACCGGAGGAAAACTAAATACCGATCTTGGTTATAGAGTTCCTGTGTATATGAGATATTTACTTTCTGATGTTTTATGGTTCTTTAGATCAAAAGAGAGGTTTAATAGCAACCCCGGATTTTTCAGCGGTTTATTTAAAAGCTGGCATGAAGAGATTTTTACTACGGAAGACCCATTGCCTTTTCTTGGGTTTTCACTATCAATTGCAATGGAAATGTTAAATAAAAAAACCAGAAAACATCGTTTAAGATAAATTTAAGGAGGCTTCTTTATATGACAGAATATATTGATTATTACAAGGGGAAAAGGATATTGATAACCGGAGGTGCCGGTGCTGTTGGAAGTCGTTTAACAAGAAAGCTTATAGATTTAGATGCTACAGTTTTTGTTCTTGATGATCTGTCATCCGGGTACGAATGGAATCTTCCGAACGCAGATAAACTCTTATTTGTCAAAGGTGATGTTGCGAATGATATTGATATTAAAAGAGTTTTTAACGAAAAACCGGATATTGTTTTTCATCTTGCGGCATTCTTCGCGAATCAGAATTCTATAGATTATCCGGAAAAAGACTTACAAACAAATGGTTTTGGAATGCTGAAATTACTCGAATATTCGACTCTTTACGGAAAATTGGAAAGATTTGTTTATGCTTCTTCCGGGTGCTCAATATATGGAGAGAGTACAAATTTCCCTTTAAAAGAAGATGACATATCGATGAATTTGAGTTCACCCTACCAGGTCACAAAAATGCTTGGGGAGCTTTACTGCAATTATTTTAATAAACAGTACGGAGTAAAAGTGGTTAAAACAAGATTTTTTAATTCCTTTGGTCCGGGGGAAGTGCCGGGTCAATACCGGAATGTGATCCCAAATTTTATCTTCTGGTCGATGAAGGGATTATCCCTACCGATTACCGGAACCGGAGAAGAAACGAGAGATTTTACTTATGTGGAAGATATTGTAGACGGACTTCTGCGAGCCGGACATATGGAAAAAGCTATTGGAGAAGAATTTAATTTCGCCTCAGGTACGGAAACAAAGATAATAGATCTTGTCAATATGATTAATGAACTCACTGGGAATAAAAACCCTATAAAGTTTCTTGAAAGAAGAAAATGGGACACAAAGCCACGTTTGCTTGGTTCTTATGAAAAAGTACATAAACTTATCGGTTTTAAGCCAAAAACGAAATTTAAAGAGGGTCTCAAAAATACGGTTGTCTGGTTCAAAGAAAACTGGGAAAATATTAAAAATTCGGCTGACTTTGGTCCCGGAATGTCTTCGGCAGTTCGTGGAATTGCGCAGAAAGAAGGTAAATAGTGCTAAAAGTTCTTACAGTATTCGGAACAAGACCTGAAGCGATTAAAATGGCACCTGTAATTAAAGAGCTGGAAAAATATCCGGATGAAATAGAATCTAAAATCTGTACAACCGGACAACATAGAGAGATGTTGGATCAAGTACTCAAAATTTTTGACATCACTCCCGATATCGATCTTGATTTGATGAAGGAAAATCAGACCCTCGAAGAGTTAACTGCAAAAGTATTTCCTGAAATTACGAAGGTGATAAAAAATATTCATCCCGATATGTTATTAGTGCAGGGCGATACTACAACAGCAATGTTGACTGCTCTTGCCGCATTCTATCAAAAAATAAAAGTTGGTCATGTTGAAGCAGGTCTTAGAACGAATGATACATATAATCCATTTCCGGAAGAGATAAACAGAAGACTTATCAGCGTTGTTTCAAGTTATAATTTTGCGCCAACACAAACCGCATATAAAGCTTTAGCTAATGAAGGATTCAAAGAGGATAGTATTTACATAACAGGTAATACGGTAATCGATGCCTTATTTATGACGGTTAAGAAAAAGCACGAGTTAAATCCGGATATTCCTATTAACGATAGAAGAATAATTCTTGTTACAGCACATAGAAGAGAAAGTTTCGGAGTTCCTTTTGAAAATATCTGTAACGCCCTAAAAGATATTGCAATTCGTAATAAAGATATCGAGATAATTTATCCTGTTCACCTGAATCCCAACGTTCAAAAACCAGTCAATGAGATACTCGCCAATGTTGAAAGAGTTTATCTTATTGAACCTCTTGAATATCTGGATTTTGTTCATCTAATGAACAAATCATATTTTATTCTGACGGATTCCGGCGGTATTCAGGAAGAAGCTCCAGCACTCGGAAAACCCGTTTTGGTTATGAGAGAAAAAACAGAGAGACCTGAAGCCGTTGAAGCAGGAACAGTTAAGCTTGTAGGAACGGATATGGAAAAAATTATTAAGGAAACGGAAAAACTTTTGAATGATAAAAAGGCTTATGATAGAATGTCAAAAGCGCACAATCCGTACGGTGATGGTAAAGCAGCAGAAAGGATTGTAAAAATACTGTTAGATAAAAGAATTACATGAATAAAACCTGCCTTCTCAGTTTTGATATTGAAGACTGGTTTCAGGTTGAAAACCTGAAAGGGGCAATAGACAAAAAGGATTGGAAAGAGAAAGAATTAAGGGTAGAGAAAAATACACAAAAAATATTACAAATCCTTGATGAACATAACACAAAGGCAACTTTTTTTGTTTTAGGATGGATAGCCGAGCGGGTACCCGAACTTATATTCGACATAGCGGGCAAGGGTCATGAAATAGCCAGTCACGGTTGCGAACATGAATTACTATACAATATCGGAGAAAAAAAGTTTAGAGAGGATACTCAAAAATCAAAAGAGATTTTGAAAAATATAACCGGTAAAAACCCGATAGGTTATAGAGCACCCAGTTTTTCAATAACTGATTGGGCTATTAAAATATTGAAAGAAGAAGGATTTGTTTACGATTCAAGTTTTTTTCCTTCGGATTTTCATGATAGGTACGGGAAAATCGAGGGTTTAGGAATAAATTCCAATAAAGCAGTTTTTAAAATATCGGAAAATTTCTATGAAATAACAATTCCCGTTTTAAAATTGATGAATAAAAAAATCCCATGGGGAGGCGGCGGATATTTCAGATTTTTGCCATATCCAATCTATAAAAAAGGAATAAAGAAAATATTAAATGACTACTCCAGTTTTCTTTTCTACTTACACCCCTGGGAACTTGACCCCACTCAACCAAAAATCAAAAGAATTAAATGGCATTATAAACTCCGCCATTATACCGGACTCAAATCGACAGAAAACAAATTAAGAAAACTTCTGACGGATTTCAATTTTGTTCCTGTAAGAAAAATAATTAAAAAAACCCCGCCGCTTATTAACCCCTAACTTTACACTTTTGTTCGGGACATAAGTGTAAACTTATAATTGCATTATATAAGCTTTGTATTTGTCATTTGACAATTGAAAAAACCCTGCCGCCTATTAACCCCTAACTTTACACTTTTGCTCTGGACATAAATGTAAACTTATAATTGTATTATGTAAACTTGACATGGGTTTTCAATTTATTGAGAGCAAGTCTTGTTTTTCAACCCCCCTAACTTTACACTTTTGTTCGGGACATAAATGT